>Ga0194127_10000648_pt1 | contig 54935 bp, 44 predicted proteins | sample TA2KigC100mmetaG_FD_148624 | JGI IMG/M metagenome (GOLD analysis project Ga0194127, IMG submission 148624) | Freshwater microbial communities from Lake Tanganyika, Tanzania - TA2015036 Kigoma Deep Cast 100m | ecosystem: Environmental > Aquatic > Freshwater > Lake | place: Tanzania: Lake...
TCGTTCCGCTGCTTCTTGCTCAGGTTAACGGGATATTTTTGTTTGCGCACACATCCTCCATTGAATGTGATACATGAGAGAATGCATGCAAGATACTGAATTTTCAGTTAATTATGGTAACAGTCCACTATGGTCCGATTGATGATGGTACGACCGGGGGTGTGGCCGGCACTGTTACGAAGAAAGGCTATGTCATGTCCCACTATGCGCGGTTTGTTCGACCCGGTTTCGTGCGGGTTCTTGTGGCAATTCCGAGGACGCCGAACCCCGTGTTTTTCACTGCCTATAAAAAGTAGTTCGAAAGTGGTCATTGTCGCTCTCAATATGGGCTCATCGTCGGTGGGCCAGCCGATACGAATTCAGAACATCCCCGGAACGATCACAGCTATGACGCCCTATGTTACTTCTCGAACAAAGAACTGCGAACAGCAAAGCGCTCTCACCGTGACTGCTGGCAGTTTTGTTGCGACTCTCGCGGATTCGAGCATTACAACCTTTGTGGGCGATGTTGTTTCCGACGTTGAAGAGGGTACAACGATTCCGCATTCATTCCAGCTGTTTCAGAACTATCCCAATCCGTTCAATCCCTCAACGACCATCCGGTTTGAAATCGCGTCGACCGCTCACGTGACCCTCACGATCCATGATGTGCTCGGACGAATGGTTGCCAATCTTGTCGACGGGGTTCACGAGCCAAATCGATATACAGTTCGGTGGAGTCCATCCGGCCTGGGGAGCGGGATTTACCTTGTGAGAATCGCCGCCCGAGGGAGAGATGGTTTCGTGAATTTCGTTTCGACAACGAAAGTTGTTTTCATAAAGTAATCCATTCTCATTTCGTGCGGTTCCTGCTATGCTTCCCATATTTTGGGTGGGGCAGGCGTGGATGATACCCGGTTGGACGGTGCTCTCACTCCGTCGCGCCAGTGATTGCATAGTGTGACGCGTTGCGAGGCTTCATATTGTTCCGAACCAAGGAAAACCTCATGTTGAAAATCGAAGCCTGCCAGAAAACGGTCGTCTGGTGGTGGATTCTTCATATTGCGATTGTCGCGATCTTTGCGTCACCTGCACATGCACAGTCGGATGCCATCCAAACCAATGTCCCTGCCATCAAAGATGTGTATGCGAAGGATTTTACCTTCGGCTGTCTCCTTTCCTATCGCCATGTCGGCTTTCCCACTGATCCATATGTTCCCGGGCAATCATCGGTCATCGCGCCCAACGGCGGCAATCTGATAAAGTTCCACATGAATTCGATGTCCCCCGGCAACAACATGAAGCCGCAGTACACCGTCGATATCTCCGCAAATGCTGCGGCATATAGCGGCGCAGCGACGCAAGCCGCGCGAGATTCCATCGAGATCAATCCTGTCGTGAGGTTCAACGGCGACCTGATCGCCCAGCTCAATTGGGCGAAGAGGCAGGGATTCACGTTCCGCGGGCATACGTTGGTCTGGCACAGCCAGACTCCCGGAACAGCTTTTTTTCGGTCGGGATATACAACGACAGGTGCGCGCCTGACCAAAGAAAAGATGACCCAGCGGATGGAGAACTATATCAAAGAGGTCATCCGACTGATCCACGAAGGATGGCCGGGAATGCTCACGGCGATGGATGTTGTGAATGAAGCTGTGAGCGACGGTTCAGGATCCGATCGCACATCGGACAGTGAGTGGCATGTGACGTTCGGCGATAACAGCTACCTGATGAAAGCATTTGAGTTTGCCCGCAAGTACACCGTTCAATACGGCGAAACGTAGATGAAGCTCTACTACAATGACTACAACACCCACGATTCCAACAAAGCGAACGGCATCGTCCGCATACTCACCCCGATCTTCCAGGCGGGCTACCTGGACGGGATCGGCATGCAGGATCACGATGGACTTACATCTCCTACCGCCGCACAATGGATCGCGTCCTACGACAAATTCTATCCGATCTGCACGGAGATGTCGGTCACTGAGTTGGATGTGAATCCCGGTAGCAGTACTCCGTCACCAACCACGCTCCAGATACAGGCGAACCAATACGCCATGCTCTTCAAGCTCTTCGTCGAACGAAATCACGGCTCAGGACGAGGCAAGATCGTGAATGTCTCCAAAGATGGATTGAATGATCAATATGCATTCGTGGCGAATGCCTCGTTGTGGGATGCCCAGAACAAGTGCAAACCCGCGTTCTATGCCGTCGTTGATGTTGGAATTCACTATAACGGGCTGGACTCCCTCATCACGTATGCAAATACGTTGAAACAGGGCGAGTATACCTCATCATCATGGTCCAACTTTGCGACGGCACTGACCTCAGCAAAAACTGCAAGGGATCAAGATTACTCAGCCAGTCTTTCTGCCGCGGAGGGACTGTATTCGGCAAGGCAGAATCTGACGACCGCCATCCAAAATCTTGTGAAGGTGCTCGTAAGCGTCGGCCATGGCAACCAAAGTCAACCGACCTCTTTTGCCCTCAACCAAAACTATCCCAATCCATTCAATTCCTCCACTGTCATTCGTTTTGAACTCCCCGTCTCGAGTCGCGTCTCCCTCAATGTCTTCGATGTTCTGGGTCGCAAGGTTGCGTCCCTTGTGCAGGGAGAGATACCGGCCGGATATCACGAGGTTCGATGGAATGCTGAAGACGCCTCTTCTTCCTTCTACTTCTATCGCATGGAAGCAAGGCCGGCCGATCGGGACGGAATGCAGGTGGTCGATACTCGAAGGATGCTCCTCCTGCGATAGGACCATCTGTGACAAATCTATCAAACAGGTAAGAAGCTATGAGATCATATCCGATCGGCCGCTACGGCCGTTTCCTCCGGAACCATGTCGTTCCGTGTATTCTAGTGCCCATCCTCATCCTGCTCGGTGGTTGTGCGCCTGAGCAGGAGTCTCAGATACCCCAACTGAGAAAGCAAGAATCTGCCACTCAGCTTATCGTTCAGGGCAAACCTTTCCTGATGCTCGGAGGCGAGCTTGGAAACTCGACCGCGTCGAGTCTCGAGTATTTGCGGCCGCACTGGAAAACATTCCGCGCAGCAGGGATCAACACAATCCTTGCGCCGGTGTACTGGGAGCTGATCGAACCCCGAGAAGGAGAATTCGATTTCTCTCTGGTCGACAGTTTGATCACAGACGCTCGGCAACACAACATCAAACTGGTCTTGTTGTGGTTTGGATCATGGAAGAACAGCATGTCGTGTTACGTGCCCTCGTGGATGAAGAGAGACTTTGAGCGATTCCCGCGCTCGCAGGACAAGAAGGGCAGAAGCATAGAGATGGTTACCGCGTTCAGCCGGAACAACCTCGAAGCCGATCGAAAGGCCTTCGTGGAGATGATGCAACACCTTCAGAGGATCGACGGACGCGAGCACACCGTGATCATGATTCAAGTCGAGAATGAAATTGGAATGATTCCAGAGGCGAGAGACTACTACTCCGGGGCCACATCGGCATTCCAATCGGCGGTGCCTCAGGAACTGATGGCCTATTTGCAGGAACACAAGGAGCACCTCCAGCCGGAGTTCAAGGCCATGTGGGATAGGGGCGGGTTCAAGTCCTCCGGAACGTGGGAGGAGATCTTCGGCAAGGGATTGCATACCGATGAGATCTTTACCGCGTGGTACTGTGCCCGGTACGTGGAGGAAATCACCGCTGCCGGCAAGAAGGAATATGCACTCCCCATGTTCGTGAATGCGGCGCTGATTCGGGAGGGGTATCGCCCCGGCCAGTATCCGAGCGGCGGACCGCTTCCACACCTCATGGATATCTGGAAAGCGGGAGCTCCTTCGATCGACTTTCTCGCACCCGATATCTATCACGGCAGTTTCGTCGATTGGAGCAGCAAATTCCACCGAGCAGACAACCCGCTCTTCATCCCCGAGGCGGGACTTTCGCATCGATCCGCTGCCGATGCATTCTATGTCTTCGGCCAGCACGATGCGATGGGTTTCTCCCCTTTCGCGATCGAATCGATCGATCCAGAAGGACACCGCCTCACGAGAGCGTACGCCCTGTTGAACCAGATGACCCCGGTCATTCTGGAGCACCAGGGGAAAGGGGTGATGGCAGGAGTCTCGGTCGATCAGAGCCGCCCTGTGACCCGAAGGCAGTTCGGTGAGTACATGTTCACGGCGTCATTTGAGCCGCTCGACCGGTGGGCTGCCAGACCGGCCGACACGGATCCGCGAGGCGGCGCAGTCATCATTCAGGTGGGGAGGGATGAATTCATTGTCGCCGGTTCCGGCGTGATCGTGACATTCGAGTCGCTGAATTCAGAGCGTCCGCTTGCCGGAATTCTCAGCATCGACGAGGGAGTCTATGAAAATGGCGTGTGGAAGCCGGGACGGCGACTTAACGGCGACCAGAGCCACCAGGGACGGCACATGAGACTCGCGTACGGAAACTTCCAGATTCAGCGACTGATCTTGTATCAGTACAAATAATCCGCGATGATCTTCTGCATGATGGGAGGAAGATGTGATAAGCACGCGCACTGAAAAACTGGTCGTCGGCCTCCTTGCTCTTTTTGTCAGTCTTCTTTCTTCGGTCTACGCGCAACCTGCGCATCAATACCCGATTCTCCCCGTCGATCTCAATCAGGTTCAGATCGTCGATGGCTTCTGGCAGAAAAGAATCGAGACGAATCATCAGGCAACCATCCCCCACGTTCTCAACAAATGCTACGAAACGGGACGAGTGGATAACCTCATGTTCGCGGCGGGATTGAAAATAGGGGAGTACTGTACCGTCTACCAGTTCGACGACTCGGATGTATTCAAGTCGATCGAAGCGGCAAGCTACTCGCTCATGAGCAAACCCGACACATATCTCGAGGCCCGGATCGACAGCCTGATCATTCTCATTGCCGCGGTACAAGAGCAGGATGGCTATCTGTACTCTCCGCGGAAAGCGCCGTCGGAGAGGATCACAAAGGGGATCGGCCCTGAGCGTTGGTCAAACCTGCAGTGGAGCCATGAGCTGTACACGCTCGGTCATCTCTTCGAGGCGGCTGCCGCCCACTATCGGGCAACCGGAAAGCGGACACTGCTCGACGTCGCGCTGAAGAGTGCGGGATTGGTCGTTCACACATTTAACCCTCAGGGCCTCCGGATTCCACCCGGGCATCAGGAAGTCGAGTTGGGATTGATCGAGCTGTATGAAGTCACAAGTGACGAGAGGTATCTGCGTCAGGCAAAGTACTTCCTGGATATTCGCGGCAGGGGAAAGAAGTTGACGGGGCGCAGTTCATGGGGAGAATATGCCCAGGACCACGCACCGGTGCTCGAACAGCGTGAGGCGGTCGGTCATGCGGTTCGAGCCGGATACATGTATGCCGCGATGGCGGACGTCGCCGCTCTGACTGGCGACCAGAATTACGCAAAGGCGTTGGATGTTCTCTGGAATAATGTGGTCGGGAGAAAACTCTATGTGACGGGCGGAGTCGGGGCAACCGGATACGGTGAGGCGTTCGGAGGCGAGTACGATTTGCCAAATGCCAGCGCCTACAACGAAACCTGTTCTTCCATTGCCAACATGATGTGGAACTATCGGATGTATCGGCTGTTTGCCGACGCGAAGTTTCTGGATGTCTTCGAGCGGACGCTGTACAATGCGTTCCTCTCCGGCGTCGGAATGGACGGCACATCGTTCTTCTATCCCAACCCGCTGCAATCGTTTGGGACTCACGTTCGCACTCCTTGGTTCACCTGTGCCTGTTGTCCCCCCAACGTCGCGCGCTTCATCGCGTCGCTCCCCTCCAAAGTCTATTCAACCAGCGGGACAAATCTGTTTGTCAATCTCTTCGCCAGCAGTGACGCGCGGTTGTCGATCGGGAATGCGACGGTAAGCGTCCGTCAGCAAACTGGCTATCCGTGGGATGGAGACGTCCGCATCACCCTCCAACCCGATAGCCCGGAATCGCACTTCACTCTTCTGGTCCGGATCCCCGGCTGGTGTGTGAACAAGCCCATCGAAGGGGATTTGTACCGATTCAAGGAAGAAGGAGCAAGGCCCGTGCTCATGGTGAATGGCACTCTTGTGCCGTTAAATGTGGAGCGAGGGTTTGCGACCATCTCCCGACGATGGAAACCGGGCGATGTAGTCGAGCTCCGACTTCCAATAGATATCCGCCGGATAGAAGCGAACGAGCGCGTCGAAGCTGATCGCGGGAGGATCGCACTTCAGCGCGGACCGATTGTCTACTGCATCGAGTGGCCTGATACCAAGGACGGCTCAGTCCGAAACCTCATGCTTCCGGACAATTCATCCCTCTCCGCATCGCTCCACAAAGATCTGCTCAACGGCATCGTGAGTATCAAAGGTGCAGCTGTTGGATATGCCTTTGTGAAGGATGGAAGGATGGTGGGGGAGGAGCAGTCGTTCTCGGCCATTCCCTATTACGCGTGGGCACATCGAGGTCCGGGGGAAATGAGTGTGTGGATTGCACGCGAGGAAAAGGCTGTGTCGCCTCTCCATGGACCGACACTGGCTTCGCGCAGCGCTGTCACGGTCTCCTCTCGGAAGAACGCAAAAGCGATCAACGACCAGATTGAGCCGAAGAGTTCGGGAGACGAATCGGTTCCATTCTTCCACTGGTGGCCAAACAAAGGAACAGTCGAGTGGGTGCAGTTCGACTTCCCTGACGCAGTGGAGGTTTCGCAGATCGAGATCTATTGGTTTGATGACACAGGCAGAGGGGAGTGCAGGGTCCCGCAAGAGTGGAAAGTGCTGTACAGAGTTGACGGAAAGTGGAATCCCGTCTATTCAACCGATCCTTACGGTGTTGTGAAGGATAAGTACAACACGGTGACCTTCGAGACTATAAGGACGACGGCTCTGAGAATCGAGACCCGATCCCAGCCGGATGTCGCTGGCGGCATCCACGAAATCAGATTGAAATAAGCGTCGAAACGGACGAGGTCGATTCACTGTGTTCCTTCAAGGTAACGCGATTCGCAATGAGTCAGACTGTTTACCGGAACTACTGCCGCTCCCAAAAATAGATGTTGTGTTTTGATGCGGGATCGGTTAATGGGAGCGAGCACTAGTGCTCGTTCCAACTTGATGCTCGATGATCGGACACAAGATTGCTTTGTTGGAACGGCACTAGCTTGAGAGGAGGCACTATGACAACAACCACGCTTGGAGTTCTTGTCGGAAACCGCGGGTTCTTTCCGGCTCACTTGTGTGAATCCGGCCGCGCAACCGTTCTCAAGGTTCTCGAAGAGGAAGGAATTGGTTCCGTTGCCCTCCCGACCGATGCAACACAATTCGGTGCGGTGGAGAGTTACGCAGATGCGCAGAAGAGTGCGGCGCTCTTTCGCGAACATCGCGAGACGATCGACGGCGTTCTTGTCACGCTCCCGAACTTCGGTGACGAGCGTGCCATCGCAGATACGCTTCGGCTGGCCGGGCTCAACGTTCCCGTCCTTGTGCACGCGTTCAACGATGATCAGACCAAGATGGGCATCAAGTACCGGCGCGATAGTTTTTGCGGCAAGATGTCGGCGTGCAACAACCTCCGGCAATACGGCATCAAGTATTCGCTCACGCGGCTTCATACCATCGATCCGGCAAGCGATTCGTTTCGCGAAGAGCTAGGCGCGTTCGCGGCAACGTGTCGTGTGGTGCGTCGACTGAGGAACGCGAGAGTTGGAGCTTTGGGCGCCAGACCGGCAGCGTTCAATACCGTCCGCTTCAGCGAAAAGCTCCTCGAGGCATCCGGTATTTCGGTCGAAACGCTCGATCTCTCGGAAGCGCTCGGCTGGGTACGAAAGATGAACGATTCCGACAAAGCCGTGCAGGAAAAGCTCTCCGGCATCAGTGCCTACACGACCATCAAGGGGGTTCCTCAGGAAAGCCTCATGAAGATGGCGAAACTCGGCGTTGCCATCGACCGGTGGGTGAAAGAAAAACAACTCACGGCGACCGCCATCCAGTGCTGGACTGCCTTGGAGGAATTCTACGGCATCGTCCCGTGTACGTTGATGAGCATGATGTCCGATTCTCTCATGCCAAGCGCTTGCGAGACGGATGTGGCGGGACTCGTGGGGATGCTGATTCTCCAATCGGCATCCAACAAACCGGCTGCGCTTCTCGACTGGAACAACAACTACGGGACCGATCCTGACAAGGGAGTCGTGTTTCATTGCTCGAACCTGCCGAAGTCGTTCTTCAGCCATCAGAAGATGGACTACCAGGAAATCATCGCGGGGACTGTCGGGAAAGAAAATACGTTTGGTGCGATTGTGGGGCGGATTGCGCCGGGGCCATTTACATACTGCCGCGTTTCGACCGACGATCTCCGCGGGCGCATCACCTCGTATGTCGGCGAGGGGGAGTTCACGGACGAGCCCCTCGAAACCTTCGGCGGGTATGGCGTGATCAGAGTGCCAAACTTCCAGGCACTCCTGCAGCATATCTGTCGGAATGGGCTGGAACATCACGTGGCGGCGACGCGCGCGAGCGTCGGCAATGCCATCGCTGAGGCAGTGCAGAATTATCTTGGCTGGGAAGTCCATCACCATCACTAACAGGAAGACCGAACATGGCGTCTCTCGACTGGCTGGTCATCGCACTCTATTTTGGTGGTATGTTGGGTCTGGCGTGGTGGGTCATCAAGAAGGGAAAAGACACAACTGACGATTACTTCCTCGCCGGAAGAAACCTCGGTTTCTGGATCATCGGGGCCTCCATCTTCGCCTCGAATATCGGGTCAGAACATCTTGTCGGACTTTCCGGCTCGGGAGCCACCAGCGGCGTGGCGCTGGCGCACTATGAACTCCATGCGTGGTGTCTTCTTGTCCTCGGATGGGTTATGGCGCCGTTCTATATCCGTTTCCGCGTCTTCACGATGCCCGAGTTTCTCGAAAGGCGGTTTTCCGCAACGGCGAGGTGGGTCCTTTCCCTTATCTCACTCGTCGCATATGTTCTCACGAAAATCGCCGTCGGTATTTTTGCCGGCGGAGTTGTCTTCAGCACCTTGCTTCCCGAGATACAACTCCAGATCGGCTCTGTGATCTTCGACAGCTTCTGGATCGGGTCGGTGCTCGTGATTCTTCTCACCGGATTGTACACGGTCCTCGGCGGAATGCGCGCCGTTGCGTATACCGAAGCCGTCCAAACTTTCGTGCTGATCGTCGGTTCGGTCCTCCTGACGTGGTTCGGTCTCTCAAAACTCGGCGGGTGGAGCGAGCTTCGGGCCATTGTCGATCCCGACATGTTCAATCTCTGGAGGCCGCTCGTCCCCGCCGGCATGGAGGGAACGTGGGCGCCGGTGAAGGAGTCGACCCGCATCGCGTGGTACTTTAACACCAACTACCCGTGGGTCGGGATGTTGCTCTGTGCACCGATCATCGGACTCTGGTACTGGACAACCGACCAATATATTGTGCAAAGGGCGCTCGGGGCTCCTACCGAGCGCGAGGCGCGTCGCGGCAGTATCTTTGCTGCATTCCTAAAACTGTTGCCGGTCTTCATCTTCATCATTCCGGGCATCATCTGGCTCGCACTCGCGAAGAGCGGGAAAGTGCCGGAGTTTGCTTCCATGATCGGTCCGGATGGGAACGCCATCGTGGGTTACGCGCAGTCCTCGTTCGCACTCCTGGTCCAGTACGTCATGCCGGCCGGACTGCGGGGACTTGTTGTTGCCGGACTGCTCGCGGCGTTGATGAGTTCGCTGGCAGGAGCGTTCAACGCAAGCTCGACGCTATTCACGATCGACTTCTATCAGAAGATGAAGCCGCAGGCATCGCAGCACCATCTTGTCTGGATCGGACGCGTCGCCACGACAATCCTCGTTCTCATCGGACTGATGTGGATCCCTGTCATTCGCGGCGGCAAAGGGCTTTACGAGTACCTGCAGGGCGTGCAGGGGTATCTCGCGCCCCCGATCTTCGTGGTGTTCTTCTTCGGAATCTTCATGAAGAGGTTGAATGCCAAGGGATGCCTCTCCGCGCTTGTGGTCGGATTCATCCTCGGCATCTTCCGGCTGATCGTTGACACGCCGGTGACGCTGAAGCTCGCGGGATTTGAAAACGGGTATTCCGAAGGTTCGCTCTTCTGGCTCGTCAATAATATCTATTTCCAATACTATAGTCTCTTCATCTTCCTTGTCTCAGTCGTTGTGATGATCGTCGTGAGTTACATGACCGAGAAACCGGAAGAGGAACACCTGCGGAATCTCACATTCTCGACGATGACGGAAGACCATCGACTCGAATCCCGCAAAAGCTGGAACAAATGGGATGTGATCAATTCCGGAATCGTCATGCTGCTTATTCTCGCAGCGTACCTGTACTTCACCGGCTGAGCGAGACAAGATAATCGTCCATAAACAAAAGATACTCCATCGGACTTGATTTCGGCACGAATTCCGTTCGCGCCTTGGTTGTCGATACTGCCACCGGTCGGGAGGTCGGTACGGCAGTCTGGAACTATGAACACGGGACGGAGGGAGTCATCCTTTCACGCGATCCCAATCTCGCACGCCAGCATCCGGCTGACTACGTGAAGGGAACAGAAGTCAGTCTGCGGAAAGCGCTGGCGAATGCCCGGCGCCGCGTGCGAGAATTCGGACCGGAGCAGGTGATCGGGATCGACACGACAGGAAGCACACCTCTGCCCGTCGATGCAAGAGGCCGACCGCTCGCGTTTCAGAAGAAATTCTCGAAAAACCCGGATGCGATGGCGTGGCTCTGGAAAGACCACACGGGCGTTGCAGAAGCAGAGGAAATCACCCGACTTGCCGCATCGATCCGCCCTCAATATCTCGTAGCGTGCGGCGGTGTGTACTCAAGCGAGTGGTTCTTCAGCAAAATCCTCCACTGCATCCGAACGAATCCCGGTGTCGCACAACATGCGGCATTGTGGGTTGAGATCGCGGACTGGATTCCCGCGATGCTGACCGCCACCGAGACGCCGGAATCGATCACGCTCGGAATCTGTGCAGCGGGGCACAAGGCAATGTACAACGAGGAGTGGGGCGGTTATCCGGACCGTGAGTTCCTGGGGCAACTGCATCCAACTCTTGCGGAGCTCCGGGAGAGGATGAAGTTCAAACCGAGAACGGTGAGACACGCTGTTGGCGGCCTGACCCGCGAATGGGCTCGCAGGACGGGACTTCAAGAAGGTACGCCTGTCGCGGTAGGGGCGTTCGATGCCCATCTCGGCGCGATTGGCGCGGGAATCTCTGAAGGCGCGCTCGTCAAGATTATCGGCACCAGTACATGCGATATCGCCATTGCCCCGGACGATCGGAAGTTGCCGGCCATTCCGGGCCTGTGCGGCATCGTCCGCGGCAGCGTTCTCCCCGGTTATTACGGGCTCGAGGCGGGCCAGTCTGCGGTCGGTGATATCTTCAACTGGTTCGTGAGCTACATCCGGCCCGACGGCAAAAAAGGAACGCACGCATTGCTGGCTGCCGCGGCCGCAAAATTGAAGCCGGGAGAATCGGGCCTTCTCGCGCTCGACTGGAATAATGGGAACAGGACCATACTCGTCGATCAGCGCCTCACCGGTCTCCTTGTCGGTCAGACCCTCTATACGACCCCAGCCGAAATTTATCGCGCGCTCGTGGAGGCGACGGCATTCGGTGCGCTCGCGATCATTCAGCGGTTCGAAGAGTACGGTGTGACGATCGAACGCGTGATCAACTGCGGCGGAATCGCGGAGAAGAACCCGTTCGTGATGCAGATCTACGCAGATGTCACAGGCAGACCCATGATGCTCAGCCGCTCGGCCCAGACGTGCGCGCTCGGATCAGCTATTGCCGGAGCGGTCGCGGCCGGAAAACGGGCGGGAGGTTATGATGATTTCAGCGAGGCACAGAGAGCGATGACCGGATTGAAGACGCGCGTCTTCACGCCTGATCCATCCGCCTACGCAGTCTACAAAGAGCTGTATCAGGTATACCGCACGCTGCACGACGCATTCGGAACGAGCCAGTGGCAAGGGAGCTTGTCCCATGTTATGAAACAACTCATCGAGATTCGCAACAGAACAAGGAGTCGTCTGTCATGAACTCGCATGTGCTCAGGTGCATAGCTGTTTTCTTCCTCACTGCGGGGTTGCTGATCGCCGCAGAGGATCCTGGAAAAACAGCGAGCTCACATACGCTGACCATTCATGCCGATCGCGGTACGCACACGATCAGTCGGCATATCTACGGCCATTTCGCTGAGCATCTCGGTGGCTGCATCTACGGGGGCGTTTGGGTGGGACCGGAAAGTTCAATTCCGAATACGCGGGGGATCCGGAACGATGTTACTGCCGCGCTCCGGAAAATCAAGGTGCCGAACATCCGCTGGCCCGGGGGCTGTTTTGCCGATGACTATCATTGGAAGGACGGAATTGGCCCGCGCGAACAGCGTCCTCCTCTCATCAATACGTCATGGGGCGTCGTCGTCGAGAACAATCATTTCGGCACGCATGAGTTCATGGATTTCTGTGAACAGGTTGGCGCTGAGCCATTCATCTGCGGCAACATCGGCAGCGGAACGGTGAAGGAGATGGCCGAGTGGGTTCAATATCTTACCTCTGACCACGGAAATGCTATGGCCGAACTGCGCAAGAAGAACGGCAGAGAAAAACCGTGGAAGGTGAAGTATTGGGCAATCGGAAATGAAACATGGGGATGCGGTGGCATCATGTCGGCCGATCACTATGCCAACGAGTTCGCGAGGTACTCCTTCTTCCTGAAAAACTACGGCGACAACTCCCTCTACAAAATTGCCTCCGGCGGACTCCCGCAGGACTACGTCTGGACGGAAACGATCATGGAGAAATGGAGCCGCACCGACGGGTGGCTTCAGGGGTTCTTGGGCGGGTTTTCACTCCATTTCTATGCGGTAACGGACTGGGGTAAGAAGGGCTCGGCAACGAAGTTTACCGAAAACGAATGGTTTACCGGGATTTCAAAAGCCCTCGAAATGGATCAGTTGGTCGTAAGACACTCTGCCGTGATGGACAAGTATGACCCGCAAAAGAAAATCGGACTCATCGTTGACGAATGGGGGAATTGGTACGACGTCGAGCCGGGAACCAACTCAGCGTTCCTCTATCAACAGAACAGTCTGAGGGATGCCGTCACCACGGCCATCAACCTCAACATCTTCAACAATCGAGCCGAGCGGGTGAAGGTGGCAAACATCGCGCAGCTCGTCAACGTCCTGCAGGCCCCGATTCTGACGGATACAGAGAAGATGATCCTCACGCCGACGTATCACGTGTTCGAGATGTACACCGTACATCATGACGCGACGCTTTTGCCCGCTGAGATCAAAGGCGAAGAGTACTCGTTCGGCGGTAGGAAGCTTCCGGGGGTCACGGTTTCCGCTTCACGCGATCAAGCCGGCGCGATCCACGTTTCCCTCTGTAACCTCGATCCGAATCGTCCGGCCACCGTGAGCGCCCAGTTCCGTGGGGCTTCGCCGAAAACAGTTTCCGGCAGAGTACTAACGGCGTCCGAAATGACGGCGCACAACACGTTTGCCAATCCCAACGCCGTCACGCCCCAGCGATTCACCGACGCCCGGATTGCCAAGGATGGATTCTCTGTGACCTTGCCTCCAAAATCGGTGGTAGTCCTTCAGTTGAAATGAATGAAGTCGTACCCTCCCGACCGCGAAAGGGATCAGGGAGAGCAATCGACGCGTATGAGGAATCGATCGACCTATGCTTGAGAAACTCAAACAAGAAGTGTATGATGCGAACCTTCGGCTTGTCAGGGAAGGTCTGGTACTCCTGACGTGGGGTAATGCCAGCGCGGTGGACAGAACCGAACGAGTAGTCGTCATCAAGCCTTCGGGCGTTCCCTACGCCGAGATGAGGCCTGAGCATATGGTACTCGTCTCGCTCGATACCGGTCAGATCATCGGTGGTCAACTTGCGCCGAGCGCCGATACGCCGACGCACATCGCATTGTATACGGCCTTCACGGAAATCGGCGGAATCGCACATACCCACAGTCTCTATGCAACCGCCTGGGCGCAGGCGAAGCGTGAGATTCCTCCTTTCGGCATGACTCACGCAGACCATTTCCACGGCGCGGTTCCGTGTACGCGAATGCTGAAAGACAGCGAGATCAGGACCAACTACGAGAAGAATACTGGCAAAGTGATCGTCGAGCGATTCAAGAAGCTCGATCCGCTCGCCCGCCCGGGAGTCCTTGTGGCCAACCACGCCCCGTTTACTTGGTGCACGACTGTTGGGAACGCGGTTGAAAATGCCGTTGTGCTCGAGCGTATCGTGCAAATGGCGAGCGAGACCCTGATGCTTAACCGGTCAACCACGCCTTTAAAGAAATCGCTTCTGGAAAAACACTTTCTTCGGAAGCATGGCAAGCAGGCATACTATGGTCAGAAGGACAAATAGTCACGAGAGATGAAGAACATTCAGAGCGTCGTGTTCGATTTGGACGGACTGCTTGTCGACAGCGAGCCGGTCTGGTTTCGCGTGAGGCAGGAGATGTTTGGACGATATCGGCTCACATGGACCGACGACGATCAGAAAGCCCTTATGGGGAAAAGCACGGCGGCCTGGATCGAGTATGTGGATGAGAAGCTCCAGGGACAGCTTCGGCGGGATGAGATATTTGATGAAACGATCCAAGGGATGGTTTCGCAGTACCGTGCAGGGAATGTCCGCGTGATGCCCGGTGCTGATGAGGCCCTGAGATCCTGTGCGCGAAACTCTAAGCTCGGTCTTGCCTCCGGCTCGCCGCGGATTCTGATCGATTCAGCTCTCGCAGCAAATCGCTGGGAGCACTATTTTTCTCAGATCATTTCGAGTGATGAGGTGCTACGTGGGAAGCCCGCGCCAGACGTCTATGCTGAAGTGATGAAGCGCCTCGAGGCAGATCCTGCCGGGACTGTTGTCCTCGAAGATTCCGAAAGCGGTATCATTGCCGGCAAGGCGGCCGGTGCCGCGGTGATTGCAGTCCCGAACGAACACCTGATGCCTTCTCCCGAAGTTCTTCGGACCGCAGATGTCGTTATCCCTTCACTCAAGATGATCGAAGCGGCGATGAAGAAAATCGAATCGAGCAGGACCTGAGTCAAATAGGACGGAGCGCTTCCATGCGAACAACAACCCGATGCTCACCGGCACCATCAACGCTGATTCCTTTGATACTCTTGATTCTCATCCTCACACTTCTTCCGGCGTGTGCAGACAAGGAAGCACGAAACATGAATATCACAACAGAGCTATACGGAAAAATGCCGGACGGCAAAGACGTTTCGCTCTTCACGCTGACGAACGGTGTCACGCGCGTGAAAATCACCAACTACGGTGGAACCATCACGGAACTCTGGGTCCCTGATCGACAGGGCATGTCCGGCGACATTGTCCTTGGCTATGAGCGACTGGAAGACTACCTTCGCTCCAGCCCGTACTTCGGCTGCATCGTCGGTCGGTATGCGAACAGGATTGCGAAGGGAAGATTCACGCTGGACGGCGTCGAATATTCTCTCTCCACAAACGACGGTCCAAATCACCTCCATGGCGGTATAAAGGGATTTGACAAGGTTGTCTGGGAGGCGGCAACAACCCGTGGTCACGACTCCGTTTCGCTCATCCTGAAGTACTCCAGCAGGGATGGAGAGGAAGGATATCCAGGCAATCTTGATGCGACAGTCATCTACACGCTCGATGCTCACGACCGGCTGACGGTATCATACGAGGCGACAACCGACAAGCCGACAATCGTGAACCTCAGCCATCACAGCTATTTCAATCTTGCCGGCGCGGGGAACATCCTCGGTCACCATCTGACGATCAACGCCAAACGCTACACGCCGGTCGATGAGACGCTGATTCCGACCGGAGCTCTGGGGCCGGTCGAAGGAACTCCGATGGATTTCCTCACCCCCCAGATCGTTGGTGCGCGCATCGGCGAGGTCCCAGGCGGATATGACCACAACTATGTGCTGGATCGGGAGGGAAGCGGATTGGAGCTCGCGGCCAGAGTGACAGAGGAACAGAACGGGCGCACGCTGGAGATCTGGACGACGGAGCCGGGGATTCAATTCTACAGCGGTAACTTTCTTGACGGATCGCTCTCGGGAAAAGGCGGACAGAAGTATGAAAAACATTTCGGTTGCTGCCTTGAGCCGCAGCACTACCCCGACTCTCCGAACAGGCCGGAGTGGCCCACCAGCGTCCTCAGGCCCGGCGAAAAGTACCAATCGCAAACGGTTTTTCACTTTGGAGTTATCGGAGAATAGATTTCTTTCCACCGTGTTGAGAAACCCGGCCATGACGTTGTGAAATTCTGGATGGTCGATCCCGGTGTCGTTTTGTAGAAGATCATGGTGGAGACCGGCTCTGTGACACTGAGGACCCTGGGTCCGCCGAAAAGTATTGGCATTCTCCCACGGAAAGGAGACAAATGATGGTGAACGTAACAGCAACAGCACAGAAATTGAAGAACGCGTTGATTCTCGTCGGCGTTCTGTCGACGATGATCACGGCGGAAGCTTTCGCACAAATGGCTGTGGGAAAAGGAAAATACCTTGGAAATGTATGGGGAGCATTTGGTTCACCCCCGCTCAATTACGATCTGTACTGGAACCAAATCACGCCGGAAAACGCTTCGAAATGGAGTTCAGTTGAGGGGACGAGGAACAGTTACAACTGGGCTCGTGTCGACGAAATCCTCAACTATTGCCTCGACAAAAAATACCCGTTTAGGTTTCACACCCTGATCTGGGGACAACAATATCCAAGCTGGCTGACATCGCTCGATTCCCTCAGCATTGCGCAAGAGGTTGAGGAGTGGATCAGGCTGACGGGAGAACGATATGTCAGTGCGTCGTTTGTTGACGTGGTAAACGAACCGCTCTCTGGGCATAACCCTCCGCCCGCGCCGGTCATCAACGCGCTCGGTGGAACCGGGGCGACGGATTGGGATTGGGTCATTCGATCATTTCAATGGGCGCGCCAGTATATGGCGAAGAGGGTCAAACTGCACCTGAACGACTTCGGCATCATCAATGACACTCAGGCCACAAACAACTACCTCGTCATCATCAATCTTCTCAAGGAACGAAACCTGATTGATGGGATCGGCGTTCAGGGACACCTGTTCGAGTTGGAAAATACAGATACGACCACGATCAAGAGAAATCTTGATGCGCTCGCTGCCACAGGGTTGCCGATTTACATCACAGAACTAGATATCCAACCGGGAAATCAACTCAGCGACGCCACGCAGCTGGCCGAAATGCAGCGTATCTTTCCCCTCCTGTGGCGGCATCCGGGTATCAAAGGCATTACGTTCTGGGGGTACATCCAAGCGCAAATCTGGCAGCAGAATGCTTATTTGATCACGTCGACGGGAGCTGAACGGCCCGCGATGCAGTGGCTCAGATCCTTCATGGCGAGTATTCCCTCCGATGTGACCGGCGGACAGGATCTTCCAACCAAGTTTGCTCTGGCGCAGAATTATCCCAACCCATTCAATCCAAGCACAACGATTGAGTATTCGTTGCCGACGAGGTCGAAGGTCAACATCTCCATCTACAATCTCCTCGGAATAAGGATTCGAACACTCGTCGACTTACATCAACAGGCTGGCAGTTACTCTGCCCAGTGGGATGGATTGGATGAACGCGGCATGGCGGTACCGTCAGGGGTGTATTTCTATCGTCTCACGTCGGGGCAAAACGTACAGCAGAGAAAAATGAACCTGATCAGATAGTATCGAAAGGCAAAGGCAACATGAGGCCAGAGCAGTGGCACATGTTCAAGACGGCGGCGAGACTTGAGAAACTGGACAAAATTCCGATGGCGCTCATCATCGACAGTCCGTGGATACCGGGGTACCTCGGTCTCAACCATATGGACTACTATCTCGATCCTGAGTTGTGGTTTCAATCGAATCTCAAGATTCACAAGGAATTCCCGGATATCATTTTTGTCCCTTCGTGGTGGATGGAATACGGGATGGCCGCAGAACCGTCGGCACTCGGAGCAAAGATCAAATTCTGGCAGGATAACACGCCAAGTGAATATCACACCTTGTATCAGATCGAGGACATCGAGAAGTTTCCGGAGTATGAAGTCGAGGCCGACGCATTCATGGGATTGACGCTGCATAGGATCCGGATGCACAGGCAGCGGATCCTCGACACGGGAGAGATACTGCCTCTGGTGACGGCTCGCGGCCCTCTTTGCACAGCCGGATTTGTCCGGGGGACAACCGATTTCATGATCGACATCGTGGAAAAGCCGGAGTGGGTTCACAAATTGATCGATCTCTGCACGGGACTTGTTATCGATTGGCTCAAAGCCCAGTACAACGCGATGGGCAATACAGTTGAAGGAATCTTCATTCTGGATGATATCGTCGGGTTCATCAACGAGGAGCACTATCAGGAGTTCGCACATCCCTATCTCAAGCGAATCTGCGACGCCTTTCTAAAAGACTGGGTGAAAATCTATCACAATGATGCGGATGTGAATGCCTGTCTCGAACATCTCCCCGAATGCGGATTCAATGTCCTGAACTGGGGAAAACAAACCGACATCGCTAAGGTCAGAGAGCGGATCGGCGGACGAATGTGCTTGATGGGAAATGTGAATCCCCTCGAAGTGGGCGTCAGCGGGACGCCCGAAGAAGTGCGTGAAGCGACGCTCGAGGTTCTCGAAAAAAGCGGTGGTGAAGGGCTCATTCTCTCGGTCGGAGGCGGAACCAGTCCGGGCATGCCCCGAGAAAACATCCTTGCGATGGTAGGAGCTCTCGAAGAATTCAACGCGGCCCATGCCAGACCGTAGGTGCAGAAAGGAATTGTCGGATGCCTGACTATGCATTGCTGAATCAGTATCTTTACGAAGGCAAAGCGAAAGAAGTGGAGCAGATGACCAAGGACGCGATCGCGGAGGGGCGGAGCGTCCAGGAGGTGCTGTCGGATGGACTCATCGCCGGAATGAAGGTCGTCGGAGAGGACTTCAAGCACAATATTCTCTACGTCCCGGAAGTCCTGATTGCGGCGCGCGCGATGAAGGCAGGCATGACCGTCCTGAAACCACTTCTCACGGCGAAGGAGTCGAACGTGAAGCCGGCAGGAGTTCTGCTGATGGGAACAGTCCGTGGAGATCTGCACGACATCGGCAAGAACCTCGTTTGCATGATGGCGGAAGGAGCGGGCTTCCAGGTGCACGATATCGGCGTTGATCAAGGCGTCGAGAAGTTCATCGCAGCGGCTGAAGAGGTCAAACCGGATATTGTCGGCATGAGTGCATTGCTGACGACGACCATGACATATATGAAGGTGGTGATCGACGGATTCAGGGAACGAGGTCTCGGTCACATCAAAACCGCAATTGGTGGTGCGCCGATCAGCCAGATGTTTGCCGATGAAATCGGCGCGGACGGGTACGGAGCCGATGCTTCCGCTGCCGTCGATCTGTTTCTTACACTCATGGAACATTCATCTCGGGATTAGCAGGATCTTTGCCGGGCCAATGGATGAATCTTCCCAGAACGGTCTCACGAATCCTTCCTGATAACTGCTCATGAAGAGACTTCTTCACGATATCGTGCGTGAACGACGGCTCGTCTGCGACGGCGCGATGGGTACACAGCTGATGCTTGTCGGATTGGACGCCGGCGGATGCGGGGAATATTGGAACCTGATTCGCCCGGAGCGTGTCGTGGAAATCCATCGGAGGTATGTTGAGGCCGGAGCGGATTGCATTATTACGAATACGTTCGGTGCAAACCGAGTCGTTCTTCGGCGGCATGGCTACGGGGAAAAGGTTCGGGAAATCAACAGCGGGGGAGTGCGACTTGCCCGCACGGCTGCGTCAGGCCGGGAAACATACATTCTCGGCGGCGTCGGTCCGCTCGGTGCGATCTTGCAGCCGTACGGCGATTTGCCGGTCGAGGAGGCGAGGAACGCATTCGACGAGCAGTGTTCTGCGCTGGTCGAGGCGGGCGTTGATGCGATCATCATCGAAACGCAGACTTCCCTCGAGGAACTCGGTATTGCGATCCAGGCCGCGAAGAGCGCGTGGGCCAAATGTATTATCGCCTCTCTTGCATTTGATTTATCTGCCAACAAGGAGTTCTTCGTCACGATGATGGGCGTTTTACCGGAAGCGGCCGCGGAGTTCATCCAGGGAAACGGTGCACACATCGTTGGCCTGAACTGTGGCACCGGCATAGACATGGCGGCCGTCGCAAGTATTGTGCAGACATATCGGAAGCATACTTCTCTCCCGACGATGGGTCAACCCAATGCCGGTCTGCCGGTTTTGGACGGAGGTCGGGCCGTCTACAAACAATCCCCGAAGGATATGGCTTCTGGTGTCCTCAAGGCGCTTGAGGCCGGAACGAACATCATCGGATCTTGCTGCGGGAGTACCCCCGAACATACACGGGCTATTCGCGAAGTCGTCGATATGTATAACCGTGGCTAAGGTCGATTCGCTCGTACTTGACGGCGCGTGTGATTCACTGGAGCAATAATGCAGACACTGCGAGAAAAACTACACGAGTCAAAGGAATTCCTCTTCGGAGTTGAACTCGTATCGATCCGCGGTTCCATGGGAACGGCAAACGCGGTGAAGGCGCGAACGTTTGCAGGTCAGCTTGTCGAAAATCCCCGCGTCGATTGGATTTCCGTTACTGACAACGCCGGAGGCAATCCGCAGCTTGCACCTCAAGCTCTCGGACGACCAATCCTCTATGCCGGCAAGGAAGTGGTTCTACATCTCACCTGCAAAGATCTTAATCGCAACGGACTGGAGAGCAAGGCATGGTTGCTGAACAGCGAGGGATTCCATAACGTTCTCGCGATGACGGGCGATCACCCTGCTTCGGGGAATGAAAGAATGGCCAAGCCCGTCTTCGATATCGATTCGGTGGGACTCATCTGCATGCTGAGCAAGATGAATGCCGGCTTTGACGAACGCCACGAGAAGACGCAGTTCTGCATCGGTGCGGTAACGACAAACTACAAACTGCTGGAAGGGGAGGTCGTTCCGCAATATCTCAAGTTGAGGAAGAAAATCGAGTGCGGAGCAGAGTTCATCATCAATCAGGTCGGGTTCGATGCCAGGAAGATGCATGAACTGCGGCTCTACATGGACGATCATGGGATCGGTCATATCCCGCTGATTGGCAACGTCTACGTGCTCAACGCGCGTGCGGCTCGTTTCTATCACGAGAACAGAGTACCGGGCGTCGTCGTGACTCCCGCTCTTCTGGAGCTTTGCGTGAAGCACGGCGCATCACCGGACAAGGGAAGAGAGTTCTTTCTCGAGTTCGCAGCGAAGCAAGCGGCAATCTATCGCGGATTGGGGTATCGCGGGGCCTATCTCGGCGGTCTGCACGATGCGAATGCGGTCCGAAGGATCATGGAACTCGAACGACAATTTGCTGCAGATGATTGGAAATCTTTCGCGAAGGAACTGCGGTTCTCCAGACCCGGCGAATTCTTCTACTATGAAGAGGACCGCGAAAGCAGGTTGGCCGATCGAACCCGGGTTGCTCAGCGCCCGAAGAGACGGACCGTTTCCGGTTCTCTGTTGTATCGCCTCTCGAGGCGAACACATCATTTCATATTTACTCCCGGTTCCGGTCGAGCGCGATGGGGCGCACGAACGGTCAGCCGTTCGAGTGATCCTCTGCAGGGACCTCTGGTCATGAGAGCTGTCGAACGGGTCAGCAAATCACTCCTGTATCGGTGCAAGGATTGTGGAGATTGCTCGCTGCCCGATATCGCGTTCCTCTGTCCGGAATCGCAGTGCGCGAAAAACCAACGCAATGGTCCTTGCGGTGGTTCAAGGGAGGGTAGCTGCGAGGTCGAGGGTATTGGACCATGCATCTGGCTGCGTGCCTACGAGCGATTGAAATTGGATGGAATGGAGGATAAATTGCTGACACACGCACCGGTCGTGCAGGATCAGCGACTCCGGGGAACTTCGTCGTGGGCAAATAACTGGCTCGGTCGCGACCACGCATCAAAAGATTCGAAAAAATAGAAGCCAGTCACGAGGAGGTGATACAACGATGACTACTCCAAACATGCACCTTATCGGGGATCTCATCAACAATGCCTACGCCCGGGCCAGGAAGGCGTTCAGTGAACGCGACCTGAAAGGATATCAAACCCTGGCAAGACTCCAGACTGAACTCGGAGTACACTATCTGGATGTCAATCTCGACGGGACCCAGAAGATCCAGGTGAGACCTCAGGAAATGCTGGACTTTCTTCCCGAGATTATTCCCGCGCTGCAGGAAGCCTCTTCACTGCCTCTCTGCTTTGACAATCCCTCCATGGAATACCACAACGTTGCCCTGAAGCACTACGATCGGGCCCGGGGCGGAAGGCCGATTATCGACTCGATCGCGGCCTCCCGTGAGCGACTCGAAGAGATGATTGAGCTGGTACGGGAATACGATACGATGGTTGTGGTCATGGCGTCGGAACGGTTCGACGAGGGTGGGACGGCACAATGTGTGAGCCCTCAAGACGTCCATGAGGCCGCGAAGTACTTTGTCGAGCTTCTGGCGACGAAGGCAGGACGGACTAACGATCAGATCATCATTGATCCCGGGCTTGCGCCTGTGGGGGCGGATACATATGGCTTGGTCAACATCGGCCTGGACGCAATGCGGTTGATTCGCAAGGACCCGGATCTACGGGGTGTGCATATTACCGTGGGTCTTTCCAATCTTGCGTGGGGGACGCCGAAGCATATCCGGCCGGAACTTGAGAAGGCGTATCTCACGATCGCAGCAGAGGCGGGTCTGGATTTTCCGATCGTCAACCCGGAATCAGCACGAGAGCCGTTGCCCGCTAATGACAGGATGGTAGGTCTGCTCCGGGATGCATTGGATAAGGGGAGAGCCTCTGAGGGAGAAAGCATGGAGACCGCTGGGTTCCGGCAGGCGGAGGCAGTGATGAGGCTCTGGATGGACGCAGAGTCTGATAATGTCTGACTGCGTTTGCAATGGTGATTCACATACCGATCAGTATTTCCGAATCGGTCATCTTCAACTTGACCCCGGCTGCCGCGGCGGCCTCTTCAAGTGCGGCGGCGAACATGGCGACCGGATCCTCGCTCACCTCAAGTCTTCGCATTAACCCCTCACCTTTCTTTTCTCCGATTGCCAGAGTGATCTTTAGTCCTTTCCGCTTACAACTCACGCGGGTTCCATCCTCGAGACTCTTGTTCATCGGCTTGATGAACGCATCAATGTAGTGCACACCGATCCCGGATTTGTCCTGACACTTCGGCGGCAGTTTTTCCTTCGCAGACTGGTCGATATCGCAAAGTTTGATCATGATGGCATCCTTTGTGGTTTCAATCCGGCTCTCCGTCGACGTGGCTAAGGGCAACGTGAAGCACTTCAAGAACCAGACCCCACTTGTGATTGCGGCTGAGAGGGTCGCAGTAACATCCTGAAGGGTCGTACGGCCGTTTCCAATCGAAGATATCATTCAGATTTCTTCCCAGCAATGGCTGTTCATCTTTGATCCCCCTCATCAGTTCTTCGGCGTTCTCAATGTACTTACACATTGATTTGTGGCCCGTATCGCCGGGGGCGGGTTCACAACGGGCTTCCAGAATCCTGTGTCCATCAGATTTCGGTCCAAGCCGCAGATGATAGTCAAACTCAAGCGGCCGGCCCAAATTGGAACATGTCGTCCCTTCGTACCGGAACCTCGCCGCAATAGAGTGATCAGCATCAGTCCTGAATTGCAGTCGATTCCGCGCCCACTTTCTCAATGTGGCGATATTGAACGTATACTGGTGTCTGGCTGAAATCTCGGCGGATCGGTCGACAGATGAATCACTTCTGGGCTGGAGTCTCAAGACATCTTCGATTTGCAGTGGTTCATGCGTGTACGGTGCGCGTCGATATTGACACGGAGAGAGTGAGCACTTCTCGCACGGGGTCAATTCGGTGAGACGATGGGCCTTCCCGACGCAGGAGGTGATTCCGTAGAGTGCGAGGAGAGATTTCTTTGGTGTCAGCATGCCGGTTTCGTACACATCAAGCTCGCCCGGCAATGTCTGCTTGTCTCCCTGTCGGATTGTTCGCAGAAGTCTTTTCTGGTCCGAAACAGCCCAGCCCGGATATCCCGGGCTGTAATGGGGCAAGACGGACTTCCGGTTTCTGTCAGCCCACTCACAGAGACGATATGCGGCAACGGTAGTCAGATGCTCGACGACCGCAGATCCGTAGATCTCGAGAAAGAAATACTCATCCGGTTTCTCCCCCATCCAGAGTCGCCGGGCTTCTTCCTCAAGTTCTTTCCCTGCGCTCACAGCCACGAGCATCGCCTCGTCAGCATGCGCCTCCATGAGTTGACCATGAAGTCTCGGAGAAGTGATGACCTCACCGTCGATAATCACCGTGCCGTTTGAGATGATGAGTGCCTCGGCCTGACGGATGTACAGCCATGGTTTTCCGTTCCGCTCGTACCACCGGGCTGCCCAATCAGCGAGTTCACGCGATCGTCCGGTGAGTTCATAGCTGACGGGAAAGCCAAGCAGTCGCTTGTACTCGGTTTCCTGAACCGCAATTTCTGGACGGTTGTCGGTGAATTCAAACATCGTGAATTGCTGTCTCTCGCGCTAGGAGTGTTCTGATTTCTTTATTGATTCAACTGGATTGAATTGACATCCTTCTACGAAGTAGTGGAAGAAGTGTGGATCCGACTCGAGACGGCAGTGGGTGACGTTCTTGACCGTCTGTTCAAGCTCGTTGCGCTTGCTGCGCGATAACAGGGCAAGGCATGCCCCCTCGATCGCGGCATTACCGACCTGCACGATTTTCGACTCGTCGATATTCGGAATCAGGCCGATCCGTTTGGCAGAGCCGATATCGAGATGCCGTCCAAATCCCCCCGCCAGATAAAAGACATCGAGATCCTCGAATCGTATCCCGTATTCCTTGAAAACAATCTGAAGCCCCGCGACGTTCGCTCCCTTGGCCTGCGCGAGTTCATTGATATCGCTTTCGGTCAGCGAAATCTCTCCATTCTCGCTTGTTTTAACAACAAGGCGATCTCTCTCCACAACAAAGCGTCCGAGCGTATTGATCCTCCCCGTTCTCAACAGTTCTCCCAGAAGATCGATGAGCCCGGAGCCGCAGATGCCTTCTGCGGGACGATCCCCGATGACCCTGCAATCAACCGTACCATCACCCCGGATCTTTACTTTGTCGATCGCCCCCGGGAGTCCGGGCATGCCGCACGAAATCCTTCCCCCCTCGAATGCCGGTCCCGCGGGGCAGGAAGCTGCCAGAATCTTGTGCCTGTTGCCTACGATCAGCTCGGTGTTGGTGCCGATGTCCATGATGGCGACGAGCCGTTCCTCATTGGCAATGTCGACTGCCAACATACATGCCGCCGCGTCAGCTCCGACGTGGCCGCTGATAATCGGCAAGCCGTACACGCGTCCTCGTGGATGAGTGGGAAGACGAAGGGGTTTGGGGGCCGAGATGAGCGAGGTCGTTGTTCGCTTGCCCTCTCCTATCTCCGATTCGGTGATCGAACGGTACGGGTTCTGACCAATCGAGTGGACGTCGAGCCGGAAGAAGAGATCGCGCATCGTTGAATTGCCAACCACGACCATTTCATAGATCGTACGCGGATCCACAGGGAACTGTTCAATGGCGTGCGTGACATACCCGGCGAGGGTCTTCTGGAGGAGCTTTCCCGGGTGAACCGTGTCGAAGTGAATCCTTGACATCACGTCGGACCCGCCGAAGCGCTGCGGATTTTCGAAGGACGCGTCGGCAACAATTTCACCCGTCCCGAGATTCAACAATCGGATCACCACAGTTGTTGTTCCCAGGTCGATCGCGACGCCATGCAATGGCCCATCACGGCTTTCAATTTCCACGCCATCCAGGAGGATCCTTTCGCCATCACGCGTCACGCAAGGATCCGGTTCCGCGATCGCACGGTTGATCGGCAGGTTGAACGCGTGGCGCTCGATGTTCATTCCCCCCCGCCGCATCGGATGGCAACGGATGGTTCCAGCGTCGCCCGTCACCCTTGCGCGGCACGACAAACGGTATTGATCGTTCAGATGTGATTCATGAGGCGTGCGATCGGAGAGGAACTCCATTCCCTCAATCACTTCTACCAGACACTCCTTGCACTTCCCCTGTTTCTGGCACGAAGTGGGAATGTACAAGCCAAGCGATTCGGCGCATTCGAACAGTGAAGCACCCGACGGCGCCAGAATCTTCCGGTCGTTGATGTGAAGTTCGATACTCATCTTCTGGTTTGGGGACGAGTCGATGTCGACGAAAAGAGAAACTGCCATGATCGGGCTATTCGGCGAGAGCCCGGTTGAGATGGCTCACCCATCGATTGTAGGCATTCAGAGTGATGCCCCGATTGCCTTCGCGCGGTTCGATGGTATCCAACGACGTGAAGGATCGGAAGGCTTCTTCGAAGGTACACGCCTTGCTCCCCACGGCCGCACCTCTCGCAGCCCCCTGAGCGCCATCGGTATCGTACAGTTCGATTGCCGCACCCGTTACCGTAGAGAATGTCTGACGGAATACGGGACTCAGGAACATATTCGACCTGCCGGCACGAATCACGCGGATGTTCAATCCCATTTCGTTCATGATGTCGACACCGTATTTCAGCGAAAACGCGATTCCCTCTTGCGCGGCGCGAACAATGTGAGCCAACGAATGCCTGTTGAAATCGAGTCCGAGCACGCGGCTGCCGATGTTCCGATTCTCGAGCACGCGTTCTGCACCGTTGCCGAACGGCAGGATGCTCAATCCATCCGCTCCGATCGGCACTCGATCGGCCTGCCGGTTCATCTCGTCGTATGAAAGTCCTGCCGCCGCGTTCTTCCGGGGCCACGAATTGAGAATCCCCGTTCCGTTCACGCAGAGCAGCACACCAAGTCGGATGTGATCGTTGGAATGATTTACGTGTGCGAATTGATTCACGCGTGAGAGTCGATCGTACCGGACCTGATCGATCACTCCGTACACAACGCCGGATGTTCCTGCTGTCGCCGCGATTTCGCCGGGTTGCAGGACGTGAAGCGACAATGCATTGTTCGGTTGATCTCCCGCGCGGTACGAGACGGCAATCCCCTCTTTCAATCCGAGCTCTTGCGCTGCGCTTCGTGTGACGGTTCCCTGAACGGAGAAGGTGGGATGAAGGGTGGGGAGAATTGCGGCGTCGATTTCGTACGTGGTGAGAACGTCCCTCGACAACTCATTCTTTCGAAAATCCCAAAACATGCCTTCCGACATGCCGGAAATTGTCGATGAAATTTCACCGGTCAGTCTGTACGCGATGTAGTCACCTGGAAGCATCGCCTTGAAGATCTTGTCATAGGTTTTCGGCTCGTTCTCTTTGACCCACCGGAGCTTCGAGGCGGTGAAGTTGCCGGGGGAATTCAGGAGATGTTCAAGACAACGTTGTGGCCCGATCGCTTCGAACGCTTTGTTGCCGATCTCGACCGCGCGGCTGTCGCACCAGATAATCGAGGGACGAAGGACCTTCCCCTCCTTGTCGACAAGCACAAGTCCGTGCATCTGGTACGAGATTCCGATCGACATGATCCGCTGAGGATCTGTCGAAGCACGAGAGAGAGCCATCTTTGTCACGGTCTTGACATGTTCCCACCATGACTCGGGATCCTGTTCTGCCCATCCCGGTTTGGGTGAGCGAATCTCCATCTCATCGGGGGGATACGAGGCGTTTGTGATGAGCTTTCCGCTCTCGTAATCGAACAGCGCACACTTGATTGAAGAGCTTCCGATATCATATCCGAGCGCTATGGGCATTGGAACTTTCCTGGATGATTCACAGAGGGGAGAGGCCGCCGTCTCTGACGCCGGTGGTTTCCGGAAAGGTAAGATGGCCAATCAGAATCCCTTTATCAAGAAGAAAGTTGGATTGTGGGGTGATGGAACATCCTGGTTTTCGCGGGAGTCAACGGGTTGGATAAATGCAAACATATGGATATACTATAATTCGTGCTTCGTCCCACTTCACGACATCAGGGACTGGAGCGCAGCATCTTCGCGGAGGAACGAAAGGGCATGAGGTTGGAGCAAACATGGAGATGGTTCGGTCCGAAGGATCCGATCACGCTCCGGGAAATCGGGCAAACAGGAGCGACAGGGATCGTGACGGCGCTTCATCATATTCCCGTCGGGGAAACGTGGAGCGTCGAGGAAATCATGGTTCGGAAACGGATGATCGAGGCGGAGGGATTGTCATGGTCCGTGGCGGAGAGCATCCCGGTGCATAAGGAAATCAAGACACGAAGGGGAGACTACGAGTCGCGTATTGCAAACTATGCCGCATCGATCCGGAACCTGGGACGTTGCGGAATTGATACGGTCTGCTACAACTTCATGCCTGTTCTTGATTGGTCCCGGACCGATCTCAAGGTCGTCTTCCGCGACGGATCGATTGCGACGAAATTCGAGACACACGTGTTTGCCGCATTCGATCTCTTTCTTCTGAAACGACCGAATGCGGAGAGAGATTACACCCCGGATCAAATCGAGAAGGCAAAGGGATTCGTCGCGAGTCTGGGAGAAAAGGAGAAAGAGCAGTTGATCCACACCATCCTTCTCGGATTTCCCGGTTCGCTTGAATCGTACACTCTCGATGAATTCAGATCAGCGCTCAGGGTATATGACGAGATGGGTGATGTCTCGCTTCGCGAACACCTCGCTTCATTTCTGAAAGGGATCATTCCTGCTGCAGAAGAATCGGGTGTGCGGATGGCAATGCATCCGGATGATCCACCGTGGTCCCTTCTGGGGCTGCCGAGAATCGTCAGCAACGCAAGCGATGTCAGACAGTTGCTTGAGGTTGTGGATTCGCCTGCGAACGGGATAACGCTCTGCACAGGCTCGTTTGGGGCGAGCGTGAAGAACGATCTCGAGGAGATGACAAACACGTTTGCGCACAGGATCAATTTCGTCCATCTCAGGAATGTGAAGAGAAATGCGCATGGTGATTTCCTGGAGGACAATCATCTGGATGGCGACGTCGACATGTACGGAGTGATGAAGGCCCTTCTGCTTGAACAGAAACGGCGCGCCGACGAGGGACGAGAGGATCTCCGGATGCCTTTCCGCCCCGATCACGGTCACCTGATGCTGGCTGATCGCCACTGGCAACACATCTATCCCGGCTATTCGCTGTTCGGTCGCATGAGGGGACTGGCCGAGCTGCGCGGGCTGGAGCTTGGGATCAGGCGTTCGCTGGGCCTGTAGGTTGAGAGTGACAGCTCGGACTCTCGTCAGGATTTGAATCCCTACATATCGAGGCACAATGCGTCCCGGAAAAACTCACGTGTTCGATTCCTTCCTGACATCGAAAGAATCGAAGATCGTCTCCACCCTTGACACACCGGCCAAGATTCAGGCCTACCTTGACAGCATCCCGTACAGCGAAGAAGAAGCGTACCGCTGTCCGCTCGCTGTCTTGCGTGATCAGAAAGCGCATTGCTTCGACGGAGCCCTCTTCGGCGCGGCGATGCTCCGGCGGATCGGGCATCCACCGGTTCTCGTCGACATGGTTCCCAACGATCGCGATGATGATCACGTGCTGGCCATCTTCAAAGTGAATGGGTATTGGGGGGCAGTTGCGAAATCGAATTTTTCCGGATTGAGATATCGTGAGCCAATTTTCCGCACGCTCCGTGAACTTGTTCTCTCCTACTTCGAAAACTTCTTCAATTCACTCGGTGAGAAAACCCTTCGGGCATATACTATTCCTCTCAATCTCAAATCCTTCGATGCGGTCAACTGGATGACGAGCAACGCGCGTCTGGATGACATTGCCGACCGGCTCGACGAGCTCAAACAGGTGAAGATCCTGACAAGCAAAATGATCAAGAACCTTGCTCCCGTTGACGAACGTTCTCTTCAGGCAGGGCTGTTGGGCTCGAACGAGGCGGGGCTCTTCAAGCTGACGTAACGAAAGCGGTCGATCGTCCATTGTGCAGCCCCATGAAAGCATCTCCTATCAGGCAAAGGAAACTCAAGCGGGGCCCGATAGGATGATACGCGGAGCAATGGTGATCTCGATCATATGATGGATCGTATTGTCGATTCTGGGAACAATTCGATTGACGTTGGCCCGCCTTCTTGCTAGCTTTTCCTACCCGCAACTCTTCATCCGAGAATGCTCCGCGTGAAATCGTCGAAACTGTGGTCGCTGAAAACTCGTTCAATCGTTGTAACCTCCGTCAGCGTTGTGACGTTTGCCGCCGTCGGATGGTGGCTCGATGTTGTTCAACGCGACCGATTGATTGCAGAGAAGCGAGACGAAGTGAGCCACCATACCACTCCATATGCGAACGCGATCGTCGTTGCCTTTGCGCAGTTGACCTCTAAGCTGGATGGTCTCAGCGTCTTCGTCTCTCTGAACACCCTTGGACAAATCGTCGATTCAATGAGTTTTGACACGTATGCATCGGGATTGCATGCCGCAAGTCCGTGGGTTCGCACATTTCAGCTTGTCAAAGATGGGATCATTCGCTATTCCTATCCCCTCGCAGGTAACGAAAAGATCATCGGTGTAAATCTTTTGAAAGATCCGCGTCCCTTTATCGGGAGGGATGTTCACCGTGCGATCGAACGCAATGCCCCCACGATCACGGGGCCGACGGATCTGATTCAGGGGGGATATGGTCTCATTATCCGGCAACCCGTGTATGACCGAAACGAGCGATTACTTGGACTTGTCGCGGTAGTGATTGATCTTGATGGATTCCTGAAACGAGCGGGGGTGACTGCGCGACCTGAGGAATATCGCATCGCCCTCGCGGATACGAGCGATGTGATCTTCTACGGCGAGCATACCGTTCAGGAGTCCTCGCCTGTCGTCATCCACGTTTCCCTCCCGGACGGGCACTGGAGACTGCTGTCGATGCCTGCGGTTGGCTGGGAGGAGAGTGTTTCTGCCGGTCGGGGCGCGTTCCGGTTGAACGTTTTGGCGATCATCCTCCTTCTTGGAGGAATCGTATACCTCGTGGTGAGCAGACAGGAACAACTCTCCGGTCTTGTCCGGGAACGGACAAAAGAGCTCGACACGACAATCGGTTTGCTTGAAACGGACATTCGGGAGAGGGAAGCTGCGGAACGGTCACTGCGCGAGAGCGAACTGAGATTTCGAACTCTCGCAGAAAACGCGCCGGTGGGTATCTGGCTCGCCGATCCTGACGGGAGCGTTGGATACATCAATCCGCATCTGGCGGAAATTACCGGACTGAGTATCGAGTCGGCCCACGGAACGGGATGGGCCTCGAGGTTGCACCCGGATGATCGCGAGAGGGTGTTCGCGGCGTGGACACGCTTCGTCAAGGGAGAGGTCCCTTATGCATTGACCTATCGATTTCAAAGAGCGGACGGCGAGATCAGGTGGGTAATTGGACAAGCGATGCCATCGAGGTCAAACGAAGGCGAGCTCATGGGTTTCGTGGGAACGCTCGTCGATGTTACTGAGCAAATGCGCGCGGAAGAAGCGCTGCGAGCCAGTGAGGAGCAATACCGCCAGTTCTTCGAGGATGATCTCACGGGTGACTTCATTTCATCCGCCGATGGAAAGATCCTTTCCTGCAATCCCGCCTTTGCGCGAATCTATGGCTACGGTTCGGTCGAAGAGATCTTGAAACTGGATGCCAACGTGTTGTACCGAAGCCGGCATCAGCGCGAAGATTTCCTCGAGAGATTAAGGGAACAAGGGCGAATCGAATATCTTGAGTCTGAGTATGTCCGTTCGGATGGGTCGGTCGTGTACACCGTTGAGACGGCGGTCGGAATATTCGACGAGAACGGAAATCTCGCGAGTATCCGGGGATATATCTTCGATGACACCAAGCGGAAACTGCTCGAAAAACAGTTTCTTCAGGCGCAGAAACTTGAAAGTCTCGGGACGCTGGCCGGGGGGATTGCTCACGATTTCAACAATATCCTCGGGATTATCGTTGGCAACGCGTCTCTCATGGAACGACTCGCCAACAATCCTGAATCCGTTGTGAAGCGGTCGGAGGCAATCCTCAAAGCGGGGACACGCGGGGCCAATCTCGTGAAACAGCTTCTGACGTTCGCAAGAAAGACAGAGGTGCAATTTGAAACAGTTTCTCTCAACGATATCGTGCACGAAGTGTGCGGGATGCTGACGGAAACTTTTCCCAAAAACATCAAGACGACAATGGAACTCGATGGATCAATTCCTTCCGTCGTGGTCGATGCGACACAGATCCATCAGGTCCTGCTCAATCTCTGCGTTAATGCACGCGATGCGATGCCCAAAGGGGGAACGCTGACGATTTCCTCGACTCGTGTCGCGAGTGCATCGCTCAGACAGAAATTTGATAACCCCTCTGCTCCCGAGTATGTCAGGATTGCCGTTGGGGATACCGGAACCGGGATGGACGAGCAGACGCGCGTACGGATCTTTGAGCCGTTCTTCACAACGAAGGATAGAGGAAAGGGAACCGGACTTGGCCTCTCGCTCGTCTTCGGAATCATGGAGAGTCATAATGGCTTTGTCGACGTCGAAAGCGTTGTAGGATCGGGATCGACATTTGCACTTTACTTCCCTGTGTCAGGATCGATCGATGAGCCGTCCGACATTCCCCGGGAGAGAATCGAAGATGTCCCCGGTGGAACCGAGACGATTCTCTTTGTCGAAGACGAAGCGACGCTGAGGGAGTTGGTGGAATTTGTTCTGAGCGGAAAAGGCTACACAGTGCTTACGGCCGGCGATGGGCAGGAAGGAATTGAAATGTACAGGAGCAGGAGAGAGGAAATTCATCTCGTCCTCTCAGATCTCGATCTCCCGAGGTTGAGCGGATTCGAAGTCGTGAAGCAGCTCAAGGAAATCAATCCCTCGGTTCGAATCGTCCTCGCGAGCGGCTTCGTGGCTCCGGACGCAAAAAACGCCCTTCTGCGCGCCGGCATCGCAGAGTTTGTTCACAAACCCTTTGCCGTCAATGAGCTCCTCAAGATTGTGCGCTTGGTCCTCGACCAACGATCGTAGCCAGCCGGCTCACACATCCGCCACGCTATCTTTCCCGCGTCAGTTTCGCCGGGTCTCTGATGTACTCGGCGGCAGCTCTACATGTCGCGAACCAGACCCGCTTGTGCTTCTTCATATGCTCAACAAGTTTCTCGGGAATCATGATTCGCGAACGGTGACCGATCACCTGCGGATGCAGTGTCAGGAGAAACATCGATTCTCCCACACGCTTCTCGAACTCGTCGACGCATACCTGCAGCACTTCCCCGCGAGAACTCAATGTCGGCCGTTGAGAGTGGCGGAATCAGAATTGTTCAATAGCTATTTGGCTGATCGGGATGCTGAGGGGGGAACAAATCTCAGAGAGATGGAATTGACGCAGTGTCGCGTGTTCTTCTTGGTAAAGCCCTCGCCGAGAAAGACATGACCGAGATGGCCGCCGCAATTTGCGCAGATGATTTCGGTTCGCAGGCCGTCCGGATCGGGAATGCGCTTCACCGCCCCCTTGATCTCGTCGTCAAAGCTGGGCCAGCCGCAATGTGAATCGAACTTGTCGTCCGAGCGATAGAGGGGTGCGTCGCACCGCCGGCAAAGGTACGTTCCCACCTCCTTGTGGTTGTTGTATTCGCCGCTGAATGGCCATTCGGTTCCTTTGTGGAGGATGACGCGTTCTTCTTCGGGGGTGAGGGGATTGTAGGTCATGTTCTTCTTCGATTGAGAGGGTGTGATGGTCAATGTGCTCAGGAGGAGGACGAGCAGTACGGTCAACTTCTTCATCTGCATTCACCTTTCGGACGATGATGAAATCCGCTGGTATTCAGAACGCCATTACGGGGGTTGGAGTTCCGTAGCACAATCAAATTGATTGTTATGGGAATTGAGAGGATTTGTCGCCGGTGCGGTGCATTTTGCGGATGAAGGGATTGTTTCTATCATAGAGCCAGCGGGTTGGATTGTCGATGATGTATTGACGAATACGATTGAGATCTCGTTCATCGCGGATGATGTGTTCAAAATAATTACGTTGCCACAGCGGAACGCCGCGCACCCCGCGAACCGAATTGATCCGACGCGCCGAAAACGTTTTGAACGATCGCACGATTTCCGACAACGGGTGTCGTTTGGTTGTATCGATCGCGCCCGTAGGGACAGGTTCTGAACCTGTCCCTACGGTGTTATCGTTTATCAAGAATATTATCCCATGCACATGATTCGGCATCACAACAAATTGATCCAATTGAACGTGCCGGTAATGATTTGGCAAATCCCTCCACGCCTCGTCTACCAAAAGACCGTACTCTGATAATCGTATCCCGTCTGTGGTGATCTCACCGAGGAGACATTCACGGTGGCGAACGCAAATGGTGACGAAATACCCCCCGGGTAGGGAGTAGTCGTACCCCTTGAGACGGATAGACCGGCGATGGTGGATGTGTGGGTCGTATTTCATGTTATGGTGGAGAAATGCGAGATGTGAGGGAGGTTGCGGCGAAAAGAGATGTTTGTCATGGGTCCCCTTCTATCGCAATCATTTCCTCCTGCGATATGGCTCTTCTGGATGGTTGCGAGGTTGTCCAAAAAGGAGCAAATGTCATTCTGAACGGAGCCCTGCCTGCCGGTCCGAAGGACCCCTTTGGGGCAGGCAGGGAAGCGGAGTGAAGAATCTGCTTTTTTGAATCAGATTCTTCGTCCAACTTGGGAAGCAGTGAGACTCAGAATGACTTTTTGGTCAGCCTCGATGCTTCTTCTACTGATGGTGCTAACTTCGAGTGCTGTGTTGCGCAATCGGAGGTGATTGCTTTGCGCTGTTCGAGCGGGGAGTGACTCGAGTTTGTTTTGGGGAGGTGTTTCGGCGGACTGGTAGCACAATCAAAAATTGATTGTGCTACGTGGCTTCGACAATCTTGATCTCCTCCTCTGTCAAGCCGTACAGGTTTTACACCAGCTGGTCGATTTTTTTGTCCGTCGCGGTGATCTGGCGCTGCCTGCCCCCCTGCTGTTCAGCGGGGGATCGGTTCCTTCTCGCTGTCGAAGTCGGCTTTCTTGAGCTTCTTGTGAAGCTCAAGCATCGTTTCGACAGGTACGACGAGATCGTCGTGCATCTTCATTTTGGCGGCTTGCCCGCCGTCTTTTTGGCGGGGATCGTTGAAGTCGATGGTGCGGATGGGGGGGGAACCGGTGTCAAATATACATCTTTGCCGCTGAAACGGCAAAACCATCTCCCTTCTTTTCTCTGCGAACCTCAGCGAACTCCCCGCCTGCCGCAAAAAGATCCATCAGGCGGGCAGGTGCGGTTCAATGCATCAAGAGGGTATCAAGAGTTCACCTCACCCCGGTGCACCACGGGGGCCTCCCCGCGAAACTAAACCTCTTTCCGTCCGTTGTATCCAATAATCTGCAAACAGATCCTCCTCCATTGAATCGTCGAGATATGAAACCACATCCTCTTCGCCGAATCCCTGAACTTGTCCTACTCTCCATACTGCTCGTGCTGCACGCCTCAGCCCAGACTCTCTCCCTTCAAGGCACTGTCGTTGATCGGTCGAACAAGAAACCTCTGCAAGACGCCCATGTGATTCTTATGCAGGTCACCGACACCGCAAAACTGGGTGCCGTGACATCGGCGACCGGTGGATTCAAGTTCAGCCGACTTTCACGCGGGAACTACGTTCTGAAGATCACTCACGTCGGCTACGCGCCGTATCAGGCCTCTGTTGTTCTCACCGGAGAGGAGGTCAACCTGGGGAATATCGAGCTCGTGGAGATCAGTATTCCGCTCGGAGAAGTGGAGGTACAGGGAAAACTTCCCCTCGCCGTCGTGAAAGGCGATACGACCGAGTTCTTCGCGGATGCGTTCAAAACAACTCCTGACGCGAACGCGGAAGATCTTGTCGCGAAAATCCCCGGTGTCACCGTCGAGGAGGGGAGGGTGCAGGCACAGGGGGAGACGGTGAGACAGGTTCTGGTCGACGGCAGGCCATTCTTCGGTGAAGATCCGAACGCGGCGCTCAGGAATCTCCCGGCCGAAATCGTCGAGCGTGTGCAGGTGTTCGACCGGCAGTCCGAGCAGGCGGAGTTCACGGGCTTCAGCGACGGCAATGAATATCGCGTTCTGAATCTCATCACGCGCATGGGAATGCGCAATGCGCAGTTCGGGAGGTTTGGAGCCGGATATGGTCCGGACAATCATTACAAAGTGGGGGGGATTTACAATCGCTTCGAGGGATTCGAGCGCATCACGCTTCTTCTCAATTCGAACAACGTGAACGAGCAGAATTTTTCGTTGGAAGATCTTGTCGGCGCAATCAACGCGCCCCGCGCCGGCATGGCGAGACAATTCCTCGGAAGGGGCGGCGGCGGAGGAGGACGAGGCGGCCTCATGGGGATGCAGGGGCGTCTCGGAGGATTGATGGGCGCAATCGGCGATGTCGGCTCGCGGCTCGGCGGTTTGCTCGGCGGCGCGATGATGGGGGATTTCCTCGTTGCACCCCGCGGGGGAATCTCCACGACGCACGCAGCAGGAATCAACTACTCCAACAAGTGGGGGAGCAATCTCGATCTGTCGGGGAGTTACTTCTTCAACCTTAGCGATGCGGATGAGCGGAGCGATCTCTTTCGAACGTACATCGTCTCTTCTGATGCCGGACGGACGTACGATGAAGCAGAAAAAACCTCAAGCCGCAACATCAATCATCGCTTCAACATGCGTCTCGAATGGCACATCGATTCGTCGCACTCTATTCTCGTCAGGCCGCGGCTCTCCGTACAGCAGAATGACGGAAACACCGGGCTCCTTGCCGCGTCGCGTCTCGGGTCAGCTTCGCTCCAGCAAGCGGGGAGCGACGTTTCGTCTGAGCTGTCTGGACTGAATGCCTCCAATGAATTCCTCTATCGCTATCGCTTCGCGACTCGCGGCCGCACTTTTTCCCTCAGCATGAACACGAACTACCGGAAGAATTCAGGAGAGAGCGAACTCGAATCGGTTTCGATGTTCTTTGTTCCGCGCGTCTCAATCGATTCCATTGCTCAGATTTCCGATCTCAACAAGAACGGATCCACCGTTGGCCTGAATGCAGTCTACACCGAACCTCTCGCTGCCAATCAGCTTCTCCAGCTCACGTATGCGACGGCCTTCACCTTCGACGACTCGGAGAAGCGGACATTCAATCAATCTCCCATCACATCGCAATTTGACCGACTTGATACGTCACTGACGAATACCTACTCGAACCGGTACCGCACGCATGCATGGGGAGCAGGATATCGCTTTCAGGGGGAAGAGATGCAATTGATGATTGGTGCCTCGTTCCAACAAGCAACGCTCAGCGGCGATCAGAAATTTCCGGCATCGGTTCAATTGTCGCGTACGTTCCAGAACATTCTGCCCCAGGCGACACTCCGGTGGCGTTTCTCAAGCAACCGGAATCTCCAGCTCTTGTATCAAGCGCGCACATCTCCCCCCAGCATCGACCAGCTCCAGAACGTCATCGACAATTCGAATCCAATCCAACTTTCGGTCGGCAACCCTGCTCTTCGGGAGCAATATCAGCACATACTCACTACCAGATATTCGCTTGCCAATCCGGCCTCGGCAGAGTACTTCTTCGTGATGATGGGGGGGATGTACAGCACGAACTTCATCGGCAACAGCACGATTCTCGCGATCCGTGATACAACGCTTCCAGGGAATCTCTTCATCCCTTCCGGATCGCAGGTGCGCCGACCGGAAAATCTCAGTCCGGCATTTTCCCTTCGCTCGCTCGCCACCTACGGCTTCTGGTGGGAACCGATCGAATCGAACATCAACCTCAATGTCACGCTGGGAGTGACGAAAACACCGAGTCTGATCAACGGAAAATCGAATGATGCCACGACTCCGACAATTGGTGGAGGCGTCGTGGTGAGCAGCAACATCAGCGACAAGGTCGATTTCACCATATCCTCACAAACCAGCTACAGTACGGTGCAGAACACGCTGCAGCCCGACCTCGATACCGACTACCTGAATCAACGAACGCGGTTCCGTCTCGAGTGGATTTTTGCCGAGGGGTTCGTGGTATCATCAAACATCTTCCATCGATACACGTCAAACCTTTCGACGAACTACAAAGAGAATTCTCTCATCTGGTATCTCGGGGTCGGCAAAAAGTTCCTCGAGAATAACGCGGCAGAAATCCGACTTTCCGTCTTCGACCTTTTGAATCAGAACACAAACATCCAGCGCAATGTCACCGATACGTACATCGAAGACACGCGCACGAATTTGCTCCGGCGGTACATTCTTCTCACCTTCTCCTACAATTTGAGGAACATCGCCTTTCAGCCGCCGCGGTTCTTCTAGTGCTGAAACAAGAAGATGTTCTTGTGTCTTCTACGTCCTCATTTTCAGCATCGACTGTCCGAAGGACCCCCTCGGGGAAATCCCTGCTCCCGCTTGCCTAGGAGAATTCATGGAGGCGGGCAGGCGCCTCACCGGGTACCATGGAGGCAGGCGGGGACGCCTATCTTTATCGGCAGAACCCGTCCGAAGGACCCCTTCGGGGAAGGGTTTGTGATTCACCGAGGGCTCGAGCCGTCAGATTCATCTGATGGCGGTGACAAAGTCAACGCCTAGTTTCCCTCGTCAAAACCCGAAGGCTTTGTGGTTCGCAACGCACTCAGCCGTCCCCGCGTTCCGCAAGCACGCGGTCGCGCGCCGAACAGGGATTCATCCGATGGCGGTGGAGCTGAGTCGACACCGTTCGGCGCAAAACCCTATTCGATATCCATTGAAGGAGTGTGACGACCGTACCTCGATACCTCACTCGGAGGCAAGAACGCGCAACAATAATGCACATTCACCTCAAGTCTCCTCTTTCCTCACTGGCGTTTCTCCTTGCAGTTCAGGCATTTGTCTTGTAAGTTCTCCGCTACTGACCAATGCGGATTCACACACCGGTCACAGAACGATTCGTGCTAGGGATTGCCTCAATGTCGCTCTCCACGGGTTCCATACCGAGATCGCGTCCTTCCATCACAAGAACTTCTCCGTTCCGCTGATGTCAATTCTCATCAAGAACGGAACCATTGTCACCGACGAGGGTATTATTGACGCCGATATCTTCGCGGAGGGAGAATTGATTTCCGCCATCGGAAAAGATCTCTCGTGTGATGCTGATCGAATCGTCGATGCGACGAAAAGGTTGGTCATGCCGGGAGGAATCGATGTGCACACGCATCTTGAACTTCCCGTTGGAGATATCGTTTCGAGCGATGATTTTGAAACCGGTACACGCGCGGCCGCGTTCGGAGGGACGACGAGCATAATCGATTTTCCGACGCAGTTGCGCGGACAATCGCTTATGGAGGCGTACGATGTGTGGCGCGCGAAAGCACAAAAAGCGACGATCGACTACGGCTTTCACATGATCATTGCGGATGTGAGCGGGAATCAGCTGGATGAAATCGACGAGCTTGTTGCCGAGGGGATCACGAGCTTCAAAGTCTTTACTGCCTATCCCGACCGACTGATGATCGATGACGAGGCGCTTCAAAAGATCATGGTGAGGGTGGGCCGGCAGGGGGGCATTGTGGCGGTGCATGCCGAGAACGAGGCCTCGATCGCTCCCCTCGTGAAGAAGGCGCTCGCTGAGGGGCGGAAATCGCCGCTCAACCATGCCCTCACGCGGCCGGCGAGTTCGGAGGCAGAAGCGGTCGCGCGGGTTATTGCGCTGGCGAGAATTGCGGATGCCCCGATCTACATCGTGCACGTCACATGCGCGGAAGCCCTTGCAGAAATCGCACGTGCGCGGAGGGAGTGGCCAAAAATCTTCGGCGAAACGTGTCCGCACTATCTCTTCCTCACGAAGGATGATCTTGACCGCCCCAGCTTTGAGGGGGCAAAGTACGTCCTCACGCCCCCGCTGAGGGAAACCAGGGATCATGACGCGCTCTGGAACGGCCTCTGTGCCGGCGATCTGCAAGTTGTCTCAACCGATCATTGCCCCTTTATGTTTGAAACGCAAAAGAAGCGGGGAATCGATGATTTCACGAAGATTCCCAACGGCGGACCGGGTATTGAAAACCGTCTCCAGCTTCTGTATCATTTTGGGGTGAACAAAAAGCGCATCAGCGTTCGCGAGTGGGTTGACCTGGTGGCGACGAATCCGGCAAAAATCTTCGGCCTCTATCCCCGCAAGGGGACGCTGAAGGTTGGAGGCGATGCAGATATTGTGATGTGGAATCCGGACCAGATGTATACGATATCGGCGAAGAGCCATCATATGCGCGTTGACTATTCGATGTTTGAGGGATTTGAGGTGCGAGGAAATGCTGAGACGGTGATTTCGCGAGGGGAGATTATCGTTGAGAAGAACCAGTGGTTCGGTCGAACGGGTAGGGGAAGGTTCTTGAAACGCGCTCGATTTGATGCAAGCGTGATGATGTGAATGAAACGACGATGACGACAAAGACGAACACCATTTCATTTGTGCTCGATGGAAGGTTGGTCGAACTTTCTTTCGCGGGTTCATCGACACTGACGCCAACGACAACCGTTCTGAACTTTCTCCGGTCATTGCCGCACCATCGTGGTGTGAAGGAGGGATGTGCGGAAGGAGATTGCGGCGCTTGTACGGTGGCGCTGGGCGAACTGGGGGAGCGTGGCGAAATGAAATATCGTGCATTCGATTCGTGCCTGCTTTTCCTTCCGATGCTCCACGGCAAACAGCTTATCACGGTAGAGAACCTTCGCGCTCCCTCCGGAGAGCTGCATCCGGTTCAGCGTGCGATGGTTGATGAGCACGGAAGTCAATGCGGATTCTGCACACCGGGGATCATGATGACGCTGTTTGCGCTGTACAAGAGCGGCGGCAAACCCTCTCGGATGGATATTGCAGACGCGCTCGCCGGAAATCTCTGCCGGTGCACCGGGTATCGTCCGATACTCGATGCGGCGGAAAAGGTATGTCACGGAGACGGGCAGGACCATTTCGTGGGTACCGAAGCGAATATCGCCGCGATGTTGAAGTCGATTTCCCGGGCGAGTATTTCCGTCTCCACTCGAGGCCAGCGGTACGATCAGCCGTCGACGCTCGAGGAATGCCTCGCCCTGCTCAACGAAGCGCCTGGCGCAATCGTGATCAATGGTGCAAGCGATATTGCCCTCAGGGTGACCAAGAAATTCGAGCCGCTTTCACATATCATCGACTGCTCGCGCATCAAGGAGCTGGAAGTCGTGCGGGATGATGGAAAAGTATTGAGCATTGGCGCCGGCATTCGCTTGACTGATGTGATGAAGATTGTCCGGCAAGATTTCCCCGCGCTGCACGGTATGCTCGAAGTGTTTGGAGCCCAGCAGATCCGGAACACCGCCACGCTCGGAGGGAATATCGGAACCGCCTCGCCGATCGGTGACACCTTGCCCGTGGTGATCGCATACGGCGGATCGATTGTCCTGCAGAGTTCAAAAGGAAAACGAACCGTTTCAGCCGATTCGTTTGTGACCGGGTATCGCAAGACCGAGCGGCGGCCCGAGGAGCTGATCACGGCGATCGAACTGCCGCGTCCCTCGCCGAAGTCCCACATTCACGCTTACAAGATCTCGAAGCGACGGGATCTCGACATTTCGACCCTCTCGGGGACATTCCGGCTCGATCTCGATGACGCGGGAACCATCAGCGATGTGTTGCTTGTGTATGGCGGAATGGCTGATCGAACCAGGCGGGCTACCTCGGCGGAGAAATTTCTCAAAGGGCAATTGTGGAGTCGCGCCGTTGTTGAGGAGGCACAACGACACATCGACAACGATTTTGCTCCGATATCTGATGTCCGGGGGAGTGCTGAATTCCGAAGAATCGCGGCCCGCAATTTGCTTTTGAAGTTCTGGTTCGAAACAATTGACCGCGGATAGACGCGAAAAAGGCACGGATTAGCGCGGATTGAGGATCTCAATTCGCGTACATCCGCGTTTCTTCCGCGTGATCCGTGGCGAATAATCATGACCAAGCACATCCCACATGAAAGCGCAGAGCTTCACGTATCGGGTGAGGCGCTGTATGTCGACGACATATCGGCGAGTCCGGATCTCCTCGTCGGACGCGTCGTCTACAGCCCCCACGCGCGCGCCCGGATCATTTCGTTCGATCTGACGGAAGCCAAGCAGGTCCCGGGTGTTGCGGCGATCCTCTCTGCACGCGATATCCCCGGACACAATCAGATGGGTCCGGTCGTCAAGGATGAACCGTGTCTGGCCTCCGAGGAGGTGACGTTCGTCGGACAGGCGATCTTTCTGATTGCCGCGGAGACCGACGCGCAATGTCGCGCGGCGGAAAAGAAAATCAAAATCAGTTTCGAACCGCTGGAACCGATTCTGACACTCGATGATGCAATGGCCAGGAATAACCTTCTGGGTCCGCCTCGCACAATGAGCAGAGGGGATGCGGATTCCGCACTTCAAAAGTCAGTGCATGTCATTGAGGGTGAACTGCGCACCGGCGCGGCGGAACACTGGTATCTCGAAACGCAGAGCTCCCTCAGCATCCCCGGTGAGGGAGAGGAGATGATGCTCTACAGCTCTTCTCAGAATCCCTCCGAGACCCAAGCCCTCGTGGCCGAAGTGCTGGGGGTGCAGAAGAAAGACGTCGTCGTCGAAGTCCGAAGGATGGGGGGCGGCTTCGGTGGAAAAGAAACGCAGGGAAACCATGTGGCCTGCTGGAGCGCGTTGCTCGCCCATGCGACGCGACGGCCGGTGAAGATCCGGCTCTTCCGTGACGATGATATGATCATGACCGGGAAGCGGCACAGGTTTCTGGTTCGATACAAGGTCGGTTTTGATGACAATGGAAAGCTCGAGGCGTTGAAAGTCGAACTGAACAGCGACGCAGGCGCCGCGACCGATCTGTCGTTTGCGATCATGGAACGTGCGATGCTCCATTGCGACAACGCGTACGTTGTTCCCCATATGCATGTCGTTGCACGCGTCTGGAAAACCAATCTTCCTTCGAACACGGCGTTTCGCGGGTTTGGCGGTCCTCAGGCAATCGCGACAATGGAACACATTATTGATCGGATCGCCCGCACGCTCCACAGAGATCCCGCCGAAATCAGACAGAAGAACTTCTACGGTCTCACGAACAACAACGTCACCCACTACGGACAGCGTGTGGAAGAAAACCGGCTTCACACGATGTTCGAACAGCTTGTGAAATCGTCGGACTATGCAGAGCGGCGTCGGGCAATCAGAGCGTTCAACGCTTCAAATGAATTTTTCAAGAAAGGGATTGCGCTCACGCCGGTGAAATTCGGGATCTCGTTCACGACGACATTTCTGAATCAGGCCGGTGCACTGGTCAATATTTACAACGACGGAACGGTTTTGGTCAATCACGGCGGAACGGAAATGGGACAGGGTCTCCACACGAAAATCCGTCAGATTGCCGCGAGGGAACTTGGCGTGAGTCTCGATCGCATCCGTGTCAACGCGACGAACACATCGAAAGTCCCGAACACTTCTCCAACTGCCGCATCGACCGGCACAGATGTCAATGGGATGGCGGTCCGCAATGCGATCGGGACATTGAAAGAGAGGATCGCAGAATCGATTTCCTCAATGTTCAATGAGGAGAAAAAGTCTCCGACGACGAATGCGGTTGATATCCGGTTTGAGCGGGACGAAATATTTGATTCAAAACACCCCGCTCGTCGTCTTGCATTCGCCGATGCGATGAGAATGATGGTGATGCGTCAGGTCAGTCTGAGCGCGACCGGCTACTATCGTACTCCCGGCATTGGTTGGGACAAGATCAAAGGTCACGGAACGCCGTTTCGGTACTTTGCGTTCGGCATGGCTGTCTCGGAGGTGCTGGTGGATGTTCTGACCGGTGCTGTTACTCTCCTGCGAACCGATATCCTGCACGACGCCGGCGATTCGGTGAATCCCGCGATCGACATCGGTCAGATTGAGGGGGGATATATCCAGGGTGTGGGATGGTGCACGACGGAGGAGATCAAGTGGGATGCCGCCGGTAATCTCATGACGCATTCGCCCGATACGTACAAGATTCCGACATCGAAAGATATTCCTCTCGATTTTCGTGTTTCGCTGTTGAAGAACGCCACGAATCCGAATGCCATTCATGGGAGCAAGACCGTTGCCGAGCCGCCGCTGATGCTGGGGATTTCAACGTGGCTGGCAATCAAAGATGCGATCTCCGCCGTCACCGATCACAACGTTGAGCCGGAATTCTCTCTTCCTGCTACGAACGAGGTCGTCCTGCTCTCGATCGAAAAACTCAAATGCCACACCGCAACGAAAGCCTCTCCACACACGATCGCATGAATCCTCCTTCCCATTCTTTTGTGACAGGGCTTCGCTGTCTCGTCTGCAATGCGCAGTATCGATATGGAAATCAGCTCACCTGTCCGGCGTGTGGGATTGATGGGATCCTCGACGTGCAGTACGACTACGACGCGATTACTTCGATCATGACGCGCGACGCGCTTGCCCGCCGGAAATTCGATCAATGGCGGTACCGGGAACTCATTCCGATTTTGCCCTCTGCCGAGTTGCCTCATCTGCAGATCGGCTGGACTCCGATATACGATGTTCCGCGGCTTGCGTCGGAGATTGGAATTGCACAGCTTAGCTTGAAAGACGACGGCCGGAATCCAACAAGCTCGTTCAAGGATCGCGCAAGCGCGGTTGGGGTCCTCAAAGCAAAGGAATTCGGTTTTCACACGATTGCCTGTGCATCCACGGGAAACGCGGCGTCGTCTCTGGCTGGACTTTCGGCCGCCGTGGGATTGCGGAGCGTCATCTTCGTGCCGCAACGAGCCCCTGAACCGAAAGTTACTCAGCTTCTGATCTTTGGAGCGACGGTCGTTCGCGTCAGAGGGACGTACGAAGAGGCCTTTGATCTCTGTCGCGTATCGTGCAACACGTATGGCTGGTACGACCGAAACAGCGGGACGAATCCCTATCTCGTGGAAGGAAAGAAGAGCGCGGGCCTGGAAATCGCGGAACAATGTGCTTCCGATCTCCCCGACTGGGTGGTTGTGCCGGTAGGAGATGGATGCACAATCGGCGGGATCGGAAAGGGATTGCAGGAGATGAAGAAGATTGGATTCATCAAGAGGGTTCCTCGTCTTCTCGGTGTGCAGGCGCAAGGGGCTCGGCCGATTCTGGATTCCTTCCGCAGCGGAGGTCATCTGGTCCCATCAGTTCCAGATACGCTGGCGGATAGTATTGCCGTCGGTACTCCGCGCAACTGGCGGCGCGCGATCGAGCAGGTAAAAGCATCGGACGGCACAATGATCTCCGTCTCTGATGAAGAGATTCTCGAGGCGATGCGCGTGACCGCGCGACTCGGAGGAGTCTTTGGTGAACCGGCCGGTGTCACAGGAGTCGCGGGATTGAAGAGAGCCGTGAACGAAGGAATGATCAAGAGAAATGAATCGGCTCTGGTTATCATTACGGGGAACGGTCTCAAGGATATCGACTCCGCGCGGCGTGCGGCCGGAAACGCAATTGATATTGAACCAAAATCTGATCTTCTTGAAAAATCGTTGAGAGAACTCTCCATCATTTGAATCAGAACTCTATGGGCTTTATCCTTAAGAACGCGAGTGTGATTCAACTCGAACCGCCGGCGATCGAAGCGTGCGACCTCCACGTTGATGCCGGCGAAATCATCGATCGGTCAAAGAAAATCAAACGAAGATCCGACGATGAGATCATCGATCTGAACGGCGCCTTTGTGATGCCCGGCTTCGTCTGTTCTCATACGCACCTCTATTCCGTCCTGGCGCGCGGCATGCCTGCGCCGAAGTCGACGCCGAAAAACTTCGTCGAAATCCTTCAGAACATCTGGTGGAAGCTTGACGAGGCGCTCGACGAAGAATCGATCTACTACAGCGCTCTCGTCGGGGCGATGGATGCGGTGAAATTCGGAACGACGACACTCATCGACCATCACGCCTCCCCGAATGCCATTCGCGGTTCGCTGGACCTGATCAAGGAGGGAATGAGTCAGGTCGGTCTGCGAGGAATCCTTTGCTACGAAACGACAGACCGCGGCGGGATGAAGCGACGCGATCTTGGCATCGAGGAAAACGAACGATTCGTCACGGAGAATACGAGCAATCACCACTTCCGCGGGACCATTGGTGCCCATGCATCGTTCACGCTGAGCGATGATTCTCTCGACCGGCTGAGCGAGCTGGCGGAATTGTACGACAGCGGTGTTCACATCCATCTGGCGGAAGACAAGGCAGACGTTCTCCACGCGCGGGCCAAGCACAAAATGGAGATCGTCGATCGATTGGCAAAGCATGGTATCCTGAGAAAGAAATCGATCTTCGCTCACGGCGTCCATTGTTCAAAGAAAGAACTGAACAACGTGGATGCATCGGGGGGATGGATGGTGCATAACCCGCGGTCGAACATGAATAACGCCGTGGGATACGCTCCCCTCAACTGGTTCGGCTCTCACGCGGCTCTGGGTACAGACGGATTTCCGGCCGATATGTTCGAAGAAATGAAGTGCGGTTATTTCCGGAATGCCGAATCGGATTCGCGAACCGAATTCACCCGCCTGCCGATGATGCTCCACAATGGTCAACGACTTGTATCGGAATTTTTCGGTCGACCATTCGGGGCTTTGAAGAAAGGGAGTCCCGCCGATCTTGTCGTTCTCGATTACAGTCCGCCGACTCCGTTGACGTCAAAAAACATCTTCGGTCATTTCATCTTTGGAATGAACTCGACGATGGTGAGTCACGTCATGGTTGATGGGAAATGGATTGTCTGGAACAAGCAGTTAGTAGGGATTGATGAAGAGGCGGTGCTGCAGAAAGCGCGCAAGGTGGCAACCAAGCTCTGGAAGCGTTTGAATGGGAAGTAAACACAAAATCATTGGAAAGCCCGAACGGCGCGTTGATGCGTGGGGCAAAGTGACCGGCCGAGCGAAGTTTGCCGAAGATTACAGCGTCGCGCATCAGCTCTGGGGAAAAGTGCTCCGCTCAAAACATCCTCACGCGAAGATCTTGCGCATCGATACGACGAAAGCGGAAACACTCCCTGGAGTCGAGGCGATTGTGACAGCGAGGGACATCCCGGGAAGCAAGGTCTTCGGGATCGTCGTCAAGAACCAGCAAATCCTCTGTGAAGATCGCGTACGATACCTCGGCGACGGCATTGCGCTTGTGGCGGCACGATCGAGGGAGATTTGTGAGGAAGCAGTTGCGCTGATCGAAATCGACTATGAACCGCTTCCGGTGATATCGGATCCCGAGGAGGCATTGAAGCCCGGGGCCCTCCCGATCCATGGGGACAAGAACGAATTTGTCCATCACAAAGTCTGCAAGGGAGACGTCGAAAAGGGTTTTGCTGAAGCGGATTTCATCATCGAATGCACGTTCAAAACGCAGTTCGTCGAGCATTCGTATATCGAACCTGAAGCAGTCCTTGCCGAGCCGGCTGAGCAGGGGGGAGTGGTGATCACCGGCTCAGTCCAGAATCTTTTTTCCAGCCGCCGGTCGGTGGCAGAGGCCCTCAACCTTCCTCTCAGTCGTGTCCAGATCATCCAGGCGACGCTCGGAGGATCGTTCGGCGGGAAAGACGAAGTGATGACGTCGATGTGTTGCCGGGCAGCGATTCTCGCGACGAAGACAGGCAAGCCCGTCAAGATGGTGAATTCGCGTGAAGAGTCGATGCTCGAAAGCTACAAGCGCCATCCGTATGTGCTCTACTATAAGTGGGGCGCGAAACATGATGGAAGCATCACGGCGATGGAAGTCCGGTGTATTGCGGATGGAGGAGCATACGCTTCGATGAGCCCCTTTGTGACGTGGCGATCGGTAGTGCAGGCAACGGGACCGTACTGCTGCGAGAATGTGAAGACGGATATCTACGCCGCATACACGAACAACAACTACACCGGCGCGATGCGCGGCTTTGGCTCTCCGCAGGTGAATTTCGCGATCGAATCGATGATGGACGAGCTCGCGGCGAAGGTTGGGATGAATCCGCTCGAGATTCGGATGAAGAATGGATTCGAGAACGGCGCGGTCACGGCGACGGGTCAGAAACTCACCCATACGGTGAGTCTGAAGGAGGTACTGACAAAGGCCGCGCAGGAAATCGGGTTCGAGGCAAAATGGCAAAAATATCGTTCGCTGAAAAGCGGCGAAAAGAAACGCGGCGTTGGACTGGCTTGCAGCTACCGCGGCGTCTCGCTCGGCGCGGAGGGAACTGATGCCGCGGAGACGATCGTCTCGGTCCAAACCGACGGAAGTGTCATCGTTTCTTCCGGTGTGACCGACATGGGTCAGGGTGCGCAGACGCAGATGTCGCAGATCGCTGCCGAAGTTCTCGGGATTACGATGGATCGAATTCAATTCCTGAACACGAATACCAGTCGAGTCGCGGACTCCGGACCGACTGTCGCTTCCCGGGGAACGATCATGGGGGGCACGGCAGCGAAGAATGCCGCGGAAAAAGTGAAAACGACGCTCCTCGAGGTTGGTGCGGCGATGATCGGCTGTGACGTCGGCTCGCTCGATCTTGCGGAGAACTACCTCATCAACGTAAAGACGAATGAACGACTCGCATCATTCTCCGAGCTCTGCGCCGAATGCTTCCGCAAAGGGAAACCGATGATGGGATTCGGATGGCATCATTCGCCTCCAACGTCCTGGGATGAGGAGCATGGTCAGGGGGATGCATACTTCACCTTCGTGTACGGGGCCAATGCCACGGAAGTCGAGGTGGACACCGAAACGGGTAAGGTCAACGTGATCGATTTTGTGTCTGTTCATGATGTCGGAAAAGCGATCAACAGAGGAATGGTGATCGGTCAGATGTGCGGCGGCGTGGCGATGGGACTGGGCTACGGATTGCTGGAAGAGTTTGAGATTGAAGAAGGAGTACCGAAGCAGCTCAACTTCGACGAGTATCTCATCGCGACGGCGATGGATGTTCCCCGTATCAGGACGATCATCGTTGAGAATGAAGATCCGGCAGGACCGTTCGGTGCCAAATCAGTCGGAGAGCCGACGAATGAGTTGGCGGCTCCGGCGATCGTAAATGCGATTTTCAACGCCACGGGGAGGCGCTTGTACGAAATCCCCGCAAATCTGGAACGCGTCTTGCTGGGACACAAGCTCACACGCACCGGCAAGCGCGGGTCTGAGGTAAAAGCAAACCACGGATAAACGCGGAAAAAGACGGATGGTCGCGAATTGAGGACCTCAATCCGTGTACATTCGCGTGGTTTCGGTGTTCATCCGCGGTAAATATTCTATGAGACTTTTTGAATTCTACTCACCAAGGACATTTGACGAAGCGACTGCGCTGCTTTCGCAGTACGGCGCGGATGCCAAGATCATTGCCGGCGGAACCGACTTGCTCATTGAACTGCGCAAGCCCGGTGCGAAAACACCGAAGGCAATCATTGATATCTCGAAGATATCCGAGTTGACCGGAATTCGTGAAGAAGGAGATCTTGTGGTGTTGAATGCCCTCACCACGCACTCGGACATTCTTCGTTCCCAAACTCTGCAGAAGCACGCGTCTCTCCTCTGCAGCGCGGCGTCGACGATCGGCTCACCTCAGATTCGTAATCGTGGAACGGTCGGCGGCAATATCATGAATGCCGCGACGTGTGCCGACATGGTTCCTCCTCTCATTGCCCTGGATGCTCAGGTTACACTGAAGTCCAGGGGCGGTACACGCACTTCGAGTCTGTCGGAGTTCTTCGTCAAGCCGTATGTGACATCAGCCCGACCTGATGAAATTCTGATCGACATCCGGTTTCCGAAACCTCCGGCCGCGGCGTCCAGTTCATTTGTGAAACTCGGACGGCGCAACGCGGTCTCGATCTCCCGATTGAGCGTTGCGGCCATCCTTCATGTCGAGAAGAACGCCCTGGTGAAGGAGGCGCGTATTGTACCCGGCTCGGCATTTCCAACATGGCAGAGAGTGATGGAAGCGGAAAGTATCCTCGTCGGTAAGAAACCGTCGCGTGAGTTGTTCGCGGAAGCGGGGAAGAAAGTCGCAGAAGTTATGATTTCCATCACCGGGAGACGCTGGTCGACAGAATACAAAGAGCCGGTGATTGCCGTACTTGTGCGCAGGGCGCTCGAAGCTTGCTGGGACAATTAACCGCGGATGACCCTGAAAAAGACGGATTCACGCGGATTGAAGATCAGACATCAAAGCATCTGAGAATGAGAGAATCTGTTGGCATAATTGCGACCATAAACAAAAAGAAGTATGAGATCGAGGTCGCACCGAACACAACGCTCCTTGATGTGTTGCGCGATCAGCTTGGCCTCACAGGCACAAAACGCGGGTGTGAGATCGGGGAATGCGGCGCATGCACCGTGTTGATCGACGGCCAGGCTGTGAATTCCTGTCTGGTCCTCGCAGCTCAGATCGACGGCCATGAGATCGTCACGATCGAAGGACTCGCCGATGGCAATACGCTTCATCCCCTTCAAGAATCGTTCCTTGATCACGATGCGGTCCATTGCGGGTTCTGTACGCCCGGGATGCTGATGAGTGCCAAAGCACTCGTTGATGGAGACATCGATCCCTCCGAGGAAGAGATCCGCATCGCGATCTCCGGAAATCTCTGCCGATGCAGCGGCTATCAACAAATTGTCGACGCTGTCAAAGAGATTCCCAAGAAGTAGTTTGTCCAGAATCTGAGATGCACGTCAGCCCTCATTCCTTCACATTTCAAACAGTCATCGTATGAATGTCCAACAGGCAAGAATTGAATCGGAGCGCTGTCTCCAATGCTTCGATGCTCCGTGTACGGCAGCGTGCCCGACGCACATCGATGTGACGAAGTTCATTGGCATGATCCGGAGCGGAAACATCCTTGGTGCGGCTGAAGTCGTGAAGACCTCGAACGCGCTCGCGAATACGTGCGGCAGCGTCTGTCCTCAGGAGATCTTTTGTCAATCGGTCTGCACGCGCGCGCAGCAAGATTCACCGATCCAGATTCGCGAGCTTCATCGCTTCGCCACACAGTATGAACGCGAACGGGGCTATTCGATCCCTAAGGTGTTTCCGAAAAAAGTGGGAAAGGTCGCGGTGATCGGAGCAGGTCCCTCCGGACTCGGATGCGCGTATGAGCTGGCGAAGTTCGGATACGATGTATACGTCTACGATTCCGGCAGACCCGGTGGCGTTCCGAGGAACAGCATTCCGTCGTTTCGTCTTGCCGACGACGAACTGGACCTCGATACGAAGTTCCTCTCCCAGTTCTTTGCTCTGAAAAGACAGACGATTGATGCGAAATCATTCAAGAACATCGTCCAATCGCATGGTGCCACATTCGTGGCAATCGGTTTGGGGCTTGATCGTTCACTCGGTATTCCGGGGGAGAATCTGAAGGGTGTCGTCCCTGTGCTGACATTCCTGGAGAAGGCAAAGGCGAAACCGCGGAGCATGAAGATCGGCAAAAAGGTGGTCATTGTTGGCGGAGGGAACGTCTCGCTCGATGCCGCAGCAACAGCGAAACGATTGGGAGCCGAAAGTGTTATTCTCATCTACCGCCGAAGCGAAAAAGAGATGCGCGTGTGGAAGAGTGAGCTCGAGGAGGCGCGGGCACAGGGTGTTGAGATTCGATTCCTGACGAATCCCGTCAAAGTTGTTGGAAAATCGAGAGTCACAGGAATCAAATGCCGCAACACCCGTCTCAGCAAAAAGAAAGACAAGACCGGAAGACCTATTCCGGTTGAGGTCCAAGGATCTGATTTCGTTCTCGAGGCGAATGCCGTGATCGTTGCGATCGGACAGAAGATCAAAGCCGACTGGCTGGGGGGGATCAAGCGCACAAGCGCAGGATATATTAAGGTGGACGATGATTTCCAGACCTCTCTACCGGGCGTGTTTGCCGGAGGCGATGTGATTGCCGGGGAGGGTACGGTTGTTCAGTCGGTTGCCCACGGAAAGCATGCGGCTCAGGCCATTCATGAATTTCTTTCAGCGAAGTGAGGTGTGTCGTGGAATTCAGATCATTCAAAGAAATCGAGGTGTACCCCACACGTGATCTCTCGTACGACTTTCTGGGAATCCATTTCGAGAATCCATTCATACTTGCCGCCGCTCCCTCGACCGACAACGTTGACATGGTGCGTCGTGCCTTTGACATGGGGTGGGCCGGTGCGATCCTGAAAACGACCTCCGTGGAGGGAACGCGCGTTGATCTCTGCTATCCAATGATGTCGACGTTCGATCACGAGGGGAAGAAACTGTTCGGGATGGGGAACATCGATCTGATCTCCGAACATCACATCGACAAAGTCGAATACAATGTCCGGATGCTGAAGAAAGAGTTTCCTGAAAAAATGGTCGCGGCAAGCATCATGGCGGGCCGAAAAGAAGATTGGCAGTCACTCGTCCAGCGGCTGGAGGAAGCAGGAGCCGATCTGATCGAATGCAGTTTCTCCTGTCCGCAAGGAAATATCGGCGAAGATCCCGGAAAGATGCTGGCACAAAGCGTGAGTGCAACAGAACTGACTGCGCGCTGGGTGAAGGAAGCGACAAAGAAGATACCGGTCTCGATCAAAATCACGCCTCATGTGACCGATATCGTGGAAGTTGCGAAGGCGGTCAAGCGGAGCGGATGCGATGCGCTGACGGCGTCGAACTCGATCCAGGCGTTGATGGGAATCGACATCCGAACGTTCTCCCCCTATCCGAGTCTCGGCGGCAGATCCACCTACAGCGGAATGACCGGTCCGGCGATCAAGCCGATTACCCTGCGCACGATCGCGGAAATTGCCCGAAATGTCGATATCCCGATTCTCGGTACCGGAGGCGCGTCGACATGGGGGGATTCCGTTGAATTCATGTCCGTGGGGGCCGGTGTGGTGCAGTTTTGCACGGTTGTGATGCACTACGGTTTCAGGGTCATCGATGACCTCAAGAGCGGGATGTCACATTATCTGCAGGAGATGAAGTTCTCGTCGCCGGTCGAGATCATCGGCAGGGCGCTCCCGAACATCGTGACGCACGATGATCTTCCGCGCCGAACCATCCGAAGTCATATCGACGAAGAACTCTGTATCGCCTGCGATCTGTGCGTTGTCGCATGCCGCGACGGTGGTCACATGGCGATCGATCAGAGGCCAAGCCGCATACCGTCGGTCGATCACGAGCGGTGTGTGGGATGCGGACTCTGCCAGCATGTCTGTCCAGTCGATGGTTGTATCAGTATGCAGGTTGTTCCCTGAACACACTCAAAGGAAACTGTTCAATGCCGGAAAGACGCATAAGAAAAGGCCACCTGGCCGCGATCAATGAGCTCAAGAAGTTGAAGCTGAAGCTGTACAACAATGATTTTCTTCTCACATGGGATCGCAGCGATGACGAACTGAGGTCGATTGTTCTTGTGGCGGAGTTGTTCAAAGAACTGCACAGGGCGGGGATATCGTTTCGAACGTTCGATACAGGTCTGGCGATCTCGATATTCCGAGATAAATCCACTCGCACCCGATTCAGTTTTGCGTCCGCCGTGAATGCGCTCGGACTCGGACTTTCGGAGCTCGACGAAGAAAAATCCCAGATTTCGCACGGCGAGACCGTGCGCGAGACGGCGAACATGATCTCGTTTCTGACCGAGACGATCGGCATTCGGGACGATATGTACCTCGGTGAAGGGAACAAGTACATGAGAGAAGTGGCGTCGGCCGTGCAGGATGGATTCGACAACGAAGTGCTCCATCGCAGGCCAAGCATCATCAACCTGCAGTGCGATATTGATCATCCGACACAGACGCTGGCCGATCTCATGCAGTTGACGCGTTACTTTGGATCACTGAAGAACCTGCGTGGCAAGAAGATTGCCATGACGTGGGCGTATTCTCCGAGTTACGGCAAGCCGCTTTCTGTCCCTCAGGGGATTATCGGACTGATGACACGGTTCGGCATGAACGTCTCGCTTGCGTATCCGAGAGGATACGACCTCATTCCGGAAGTGATTACGCTCGCCAAGAAGAACTCGGCGCGGAACGGTGGTTCGTTCGAAATCGTGGATAACATGGAAGACGCGTTTGATCGTGCAGATGTGGTCTATCCGAAATCGTGGGCACCGTACTTGGTGATGCAGAGACGAACGGAGTTCTTGCACAACGGCGACGAGAACGGACTCGTTGCATTGGAGAAAGAGTGTCTGGCGAACAACGCCCGCTACAAGAGCTGGGAGTGCGATGAACGGAAGATGCGTCTCACGGCGAAGGGGAAGGCACTCTATATGCACTGCCTGCCGGCCGATATCTCCGGTGTGAGCTGCGAGCAAGGGGAAGTCTCGAAGAAGGTGTTTGAAAAATACCGGCTCGCGACGTATGCGGAGGCGGGGTACAAGCCGTTTGTGATCGCCGCGATGATCTTCCTGACCCGCGTCCAGGATCCCGCGAAGCGTCTGCAGCAGATCATCAGGAAAAACAGTAGTCGCGGATAACACGAAAGAAACGGATTCGCGCGGATTGCAGATCCGCGTTTTTCCGTGCTGTTTCAGCGCGATCCGTGGTTCCATTTCAATGGGGGGAATATGGGAACACTCATTCACGAGGAATTGTCGAATCGGATCATCGGTTGTTTCTACCAAGTCTACAACACGCTGGGGCACGGATTTCTTGAAAAGGTCTACGAGAATTCATTGTTGATAGAGTTGCGGAAGCAGGGACTTCAAGCGGAGCAACAAATACGGAGAGATGTATTCTATGATGGTCTTCGGGTGGGAGAGTATTTCGCGGATATCGTGGTCGATGATCGTGTGATAATTGAATTGAAAGCAGCCGATGGTATTGCTCCGGAACATGAAGGGTAATGTCAAGAGTTATGTGTAAAAGCAGCTGGGCGATTGTTCCAGTTGTGGTTTAAGAGTCCAAAGACGTTGTGATAGATCCGATCAGCACTTGCCGGGTTAACGAAGGTACCGCCCATAGGTCG
>Ga0194127_10000654_pt1 | contig 54634 bp, 45 predicted proteins | sample TA2KigC100mmetaG_FD_148624 | JGI IMG/M metagenome (GOLD analysis project Ga0194127, IMG submission 148624) | Freshwater microbial communities from Lake Tanganyika, Tanzania - TA2015036 Kigoma Deep Cast 100m | ecosystem: Environmental > Aquatic > Freshwater > Lake | place: Tanzania: Lake...
GTTTGCCCAGCCGCGACGTGACGTTCGACGTGCTGCACCGCAATGAGGTGTCGGGAGCGCTCTCCGGGCTCACCCGCGTGCGGCAGTTTGCCCAGGACGACTGCCACGTCTTCCTGCGCAGCGACCAGATCGCGACCGAAGTGCAGTTCCTGATGGACTTCATCCTCAGCTATTACGAGACGTTCGGCCTGACGGCCAACCTGCGGTTCGCGACGCGCCCGCCGGTGCGCATCGGCAGTGACGAGCTGTGGGACTCGGCCGAAGGCGCGTTGCGCGGGGCGCTTGAGTCCACGGGGCGCGCGTACGAGCTCAAGCCCGGCGACGGCGCGTTCTACGGCCCGAAGATCGACTTCGACGTCACCGACTCCATCGGCCGGCACTGGCAGCTCGGAACCATCCAGCTCGACTACAACGCCCCCGAGCGCTTCGACCTCGAGTACGTGGGCGAAGACAACGCGTCGCATCGCCCGGTGGTCATCCACCGCGCGGTGAGCGGGTCGATGGAGCGCTTCATCGCGATTCTCATCGAGCACTTCGCCGGCGCGTTCCCCGTCTGGCTCGCGCCGGAGCAAGTGCGGGTGCTCCCGATCTCTGATGAACTCGCCGGCGTGGCGCGCGAGGTCACCGAGAAGATGAAGGCGGCCGGCATTCGCGCGCATCTCGAGACATCGGAGTCGCTCAACTATCGCATCCGGCAGGCCGAAGTCATGAAGGTCCCGTATATGGCCGTGATCGGGAAGCGCGAAGCCGAGGCCGGCACCATCGCCGTGCGTGTGCGCGGGGAAGGGAAGAAGCAGGAGGTGCTCGGTGTGGACGCCTTCATCGAGCGCGTGCGCGGCGAGATCGCCACGCGGGCGCTGACCCCGCAGGGAGGAGCCGCCTCATGACCGTTGCTGGCGCCGCGCTCTGCCTCGCCTTGGCCGCCGCCGTGGCGTCGGCGCAGGGCCTGCCCGTTCCGTCGGAGCAGGAGTTCACCGGGAACCCGACCGAGGGGAAGCCCGCCATCCGGTATGAGCGCGTCGCCGGCGAAATCGTTGGCGGCACCTACGCTGGAGTGCTCGGCTATTTCGCCGGGCGCGGACTCGGGACCGCCGCCACGAGCATGATGAACGCCGAACAGGATCGCCTGCGCGAGCAGATCGTGAATGGCGTGGGCATCGTGGGGGCGTCGTTCGCGATTGGCAGCGCCGTGTACGCCATCGGCAACATCGGGGCGGAAACGGGGAGTTTCCCGCAGACGATGGGCGGCGTCTCGATCGGCGTCGCGGCGAGTCTGCTGATGTCAAAGGTCGTCTTTCAGGGGCGTATGCCGTCGCACGCGGGGACGTCCAAGCGGCGCTGGTGGATGGCGACGCTCGATGCGTCGCTGCCGGCGATCGCGGGGACGATTGCGTTCAACAAGTCGAGAAGGTGGCAGCGGTAGAGGTAGACGGTAGACGGTAGACGGTGGACGGTAGACGGTAGACAACGGCCCCCCAGAGCCATTTGGCAGGGGGGCTTATGCGTCTAGTGCCGGCGCCCGCCAACTCAGCCGCCGGCGGCGCCTCGCCCCGCTGTGGATGGCTTCCGTTGCCGCGGCCGCCGTGGCAACGTCCACGAGAGACTGGAGATAGCAGATGGCTGAAGGCCCACGCCAACCCCGGACGCTGAATGCCTGAGTCGCTGACCGCCGCCGCACTGACCGCTCTCGTCTCGCGCGTCTTCTCGCCGACCACCGACGATCAAGCGTTGGGCATCATGATTGACTTGCCCGACGACCGCGTGTCCGATGACGACGCCTGGCGGGCGCGGCGCGCGATCGCGGCGCAGTGGGTGGAGATGCTCGACGCCAAGTCGGAGTCGGTGGGGTATCGCACGCGCTTGCTGCTGTACCCCAACGTCCACACCAACAACGGCGATCTGCCGGACCGGTGCTGGATTCACGAGGGCGGGCCTGTGCCGCAGCGCGCCGACGAACTCGATCCGTCGTCCGCGCGTCGGATGGCCGGGATCTTCGACGCGTTCCCGATGCTGATGGCGCTGACAAAGTTCAGCTCCACGGCGCCACTCAAGGTGGCGGCTCGAGCGCACCCGATGCGCGCCGCCACGATGCCCGGCTTCCGCGCGGAGATGATTCCCGCCCTGCGTATTGACTACACCGAGGTCAATCGCCGGGTGAGCCTTCTCAAGGATCTGCTCGACCGGGCCACGGGCGCCGACCTCGTGTTCCGTCATCCCGCTGGCGAGGACCGCCTGCACCTCGACCTGCGGCATCGCACCGGGCACGCATCAGGCGGGCTGCTGCCGCAGCGCGGCGTGGCCGGCAACCTGCCGTCGGGCGAAGCGTACATCGTCCCCTACGAGGGAGAAGTCGCCGGCGACTCAAGCCGCTCGGCGGGCGTTCTCCCCGTGCAGTTCGGCACCGAGGTGGTGCGCTACGAGATCGTTGCGAACAAGGCCGTGCGGGTGCTCACCAGCGGCGAGGCGTCGTCGCGCGAGGGAGATCGGCTGGTGAAGGAACCGGCGTACGGCAACCTCGCCGAGCTTGGGCTCGGTGTGCTTGCTGCGTTCGGTGTGCGCGCGGTCGGTGAAGTGCTCCTCGACGAGAAGCTCGGCCTGCACATCGCCTTCGGCCGCAGCGAACACTTCGGCGGCCAGGTCGGGCCGAGCGCGTTTTCGTCGCCCGACGCGGTGGTGCACATCGATCGGGTCTATGTGAAGGAGACGCAACCGGACGTGGTGCCGGTAAGCGTGGACCTCGTGTTTGCGGACGGGCCTCCGCTGGCGTTGATGCGCGACGGGGAGTTTGGCCCGTCTTCGGATAAGGCGGGAACCATGGCAAGTGCCGCCACCCGTTCCCGAGGGTAGTTTTCGGCCATCCGCCATCGGCCATCTGTTATCGACCGTCCACCGTCCACCGTCCACCGTCAACCGTCTGCAGTTCATATGCCCACACCAGTCATCGTCTCCGCCGCCCGCACTCCCATCGGCCGCTTCCTCGGCGGGCTCGCGCCGCTCTCCGCGCCTGAACTCGGCGCCATCGCCATCAAGGCCGCGCTCGAACGTGCCAAGGCGGATCCGGCCGACGTTGGCGAAGTGATCATGGGAAACGTCCTGCAGGCCGGCGTGGGGCAGGCCCCGGCGCGGCAGGCGATGATCAAGGCGGGCGTCCCCGCCGCGGTGCCGGCGTACACCGTGAACAAAGTCTGCGGCTCGGGACTGCAGGCGGTGATGCTCGCCGCGCAGGCGATCCGCGCCGGCGACGAGCAGCTCCTGGTCGCGGGCGGTCAAGAGTCGATGTCGGCGGCGCCGCATCTGGTCTTCGGGATGCGCAACGGCATCAAGTTTGGCGCGCAGACGATGCAGGACGCGCTCATCAAGGACGGACTGTGGTGTGCCTTCTACAACCGGCATATGGGCGGCCACGCCGAGTACACCGCAAAGAAGGCCGGGATCACGCGGCAGCGGCAGGATGAGTTCGCCTACCAGTCGCACATGAAGGCGGTGGCGGCGATCGAGGGGGGCAAGTTCGCCGCGGAGATCGTGAAGGTGGAGATCCCGGGCAAGAAGGGACCGACGGTCGTGGAGACCGACGAAAGCCCGCGCAAGGACACCACGCTCGAGGCGTTGGCCAAGCTGCGTCCGGCCTTCCCCGGCGACGCGCCCAAGGACATGAAGCCGGAAGAGCTCACCGTGACGGCAGGGAACGCGCCCGGCCTCAACGACGGCGCCTCGGCGCTCATTGTGGCGAGCGAGGAGTATGCCAAGGCGCACGGCCTGCCGATCCTCGCGCGCATCACCGGCTACGCGTCGGGGGGCGGCGACCCGCAGGAGCTGTTCTTCGCGCCGATTCTCGCCGTGCAGAACCTGATGAAGAAGACCGGCGCAAGGATCGGCGACTACGACCTCATCGAGGCCAACGAGGCCTTCGCCGCGCAGTCGCTCGCCGACGGCGACGGGCTTGGTTGGGACTGGAACCGCGTCAACGTGAACGGCGGCGCGATTGCGCTCGGCCATCCGATTGGCGCGAGCGGCGCGCGCATCCTCACCACGCTGCTCTACGCGCTGCAGGATCGCGGCCTGCGCACGGGGCTCGCGACGCTTTGCCTCGGCGGCGGCAGCGCGGTGGCGCTGTCGGTCGAAAGGGTCTGAGCCGATGAACACCACGCGCCCCGGCGATGCGGATTTCCGCGCGACGGGGCGCGTCGTGCTTGGCGATCCCCCGACGTCCCTGATGCCCGGACCTCCGCTGCGTCGTATGGTCGCCGCGGGACGCATCGGCGCGTTTGTCGGCCTGTCGCTGGTCGCGCTCGTTGTCGTCCCCGCGCTTGTCTATCCGTTCGTGCAGCTCGCGAACGCCGCCGCGGGCACGCGGCTCATTGGCTACAGTGTGATCGGGTGCGTGGCCCTGCTCGTTGCGACGGCGGTGGCGGTCCGGATCTTCCGCGAGCCGTGGCGCGAAGCGACGCGGCTGGGCGTGGACGCCCTCGGCGCGTGGCCGGTCGTCGGCGGTCTCTCCGCCGGATGGTTCGCGATCGCCATTCCGACTGGCCTGCTGATATGGCTGGGCGTGCTGCACGTCGTCCCCGCCGAGCCCGGGAACTGGGAGGAGGGCGCGCTGCTCGCCCTGGCAATCCTCGTGCCGGCGGCGCTCACCGAGGAACTCGCGTTGCGCGGCTACGCGTTCAACCTCTTGTTGCGCGCGTGGGGGCCGGTCGCCGCGATCGGGGTCACGTCAGTGCTTTTCGGCCTGCTGCACCTGTTCAATCCCGGCGTCACGGCGCTGTCGGTGACGATGGTGACGCTGGCCGGAGTGTTCCTCGCGGCCGTGCGGCTCGCCTTCAACTCGCTGTGGGCGGCGTGGCTGGCGCATCTGGCGTACAACTTCGTCCAAGCGGCCGTCTTCCACACGACGGTCAGCGGGCTGGCCATCCCGCAGCCCAACTACCGCACCGTCTCGGCCGGCCCTGACTGGCTGACGGGCGGCGCGTGGGGGCCGGAGGCGGGCGTGGCCGCCGCCGGCGGAATGCTCGTGGTTAGTTTCCTCCTGGCCGTGCACGCGGGGTGGGTGCGCAACCCGCTGCGTCCACGGTGAGCCGACTTTACAGCGCGGCGCGTTCGTCGCGGGGAGCAATGGCAATGTCTGATCGCATCGCCGTCATCGGCGCCGGACAGATGGGGAACGGCATCGCGCACGTCTGCGCGGTCGCCGGGCACGACGTCGTAATGATCGACGTCATCCAGGGCGCGCTCGACAAGGCCAAGGGGGCGATCGAGAAGAACCTCGACCGCCAGGTGAAGAAGGGGACGCTCGACGAGGCGGCCAAGGGCGCGGCGATGGCGCGCATCGCGACCGCGACGTCGCTCGACGCGGTGGCCGACGCCGCCTTCGTGATCGAAGCGGCGACGGAAAACGTCGAGCTCAAGCACAAGATCTTCGCCGACATGGACCGCTTGGCCCCCGCCGGCGCGATCCTCGCGACGAACACCAGCTCCATCTCCATCACCGAGATCGCCGGGCGCGTGAAGCGTCCCGAGGCGGTGATCGGGATGCACTTCATGAATCCGGTGCCGGTGATGCAGCTCGTCGAGGTGATCCGCGGCCTCGCCACGAGCGACGACACCACGGCGCGCACCGTGGCGCTGGCCAAGGGCCTCGGCAAGACGCCAGTGGAGGTGAACGATTACCCCGGCTTCGTTGCCAACCGCATTCTGATGCCGATGATCAACGAGGCGGTCTACTGCGTGATGGAAGGCGTGGGGACGCCAGAGGCGATTGATCAGGTGATGAAGCTCGGGATGAATCACCCAATGGGTCCACTCACCCTCGCCGACTTCATCGGCCTCGACACCTGCCTCGCGATTCTCGAGGTGATGCACAAGGGACTCGGCGATCCCAAGTACCGGCCGTGTCCGTTGTTGCGAAAGTATGTTGCGCAGGGGTGGTTGGGGCGCAAAGCCGGGCGCGGGTTCTACAGCTACTGACGGTGGACGGTGGACGGGGGACGGTGGATAACCGCCTTCGTCCGCGCCGAGTCCTCTCAACCGTCCACCGTCAACCGTCTACCGTCAGTCAGCCTTGAGCTGAACGTCCGATGCATCCACTGCTTCATCTCTCCGAAACTCAGCGCGCGGTCATCTCGACCGCGCGGGAGTTCTGCGCCGCCGAAGTCACTCCCTTCGCCCCGCAGTGGGACCGCGACGCGCACTTCGAGCCGACGCTCGTTCAGAAGCTTGGCGAACTGGGCTTTCTCGGGATGATGATCCCCGAGGCCTACGACGGCCTCGGATTCGACACGGTGACCTATCTCCTCGCACTGGAGGAGATTTCGGCCGCGGACGCATCGGTGGGCGTGCTGATGAGCGTGCACAACTCGCTGCCCACGCAGATGATCCTCAAGTACGGCAGCGAGGGGCAGAAGCACGCGTTCCTAGGGCCGATGGCGCGCGGCGAGACGCTCGGCGCGTTCGCGCTCTCCGAGCCCGGGGCCGGCTCCGACGCGTCGTCGCTGCGCGCGCAGGCCGTTCGCGACGGCGACGACTGGGTGCTCAACGGCACCAAGGCGTGGATCTCGGCGGGCGGTCACGCCGGCGTGATCCTCGCGATGGCGCGCACCGACACGCCCGATGCGCGCAAGGGCGGGAAGGGCATCGGCGCGTTCATCGTCACGCCCGATCTGCCCGGCTTCAAGGTGGGGAAGAAGGAGAACAAGATGGGGCTGCGCGCGTCGGAGACCGTGCAACTCGTCTTCGACAATCTGCGCGTCCCCGGCGACCGGTTGCTTGGCGACCCGTCACTCGGCTTCGCCTACGCAATGCAGTCGCTCGAGGCCGGGCGGCTCGGCATCGCCGCGCAGGCTATCGGCATCGCCCGCGCCGCGTACGAGCACGCGTCGGCGTACGCCGCCGAGCGCCAGCAGTTCGGCAAGGCCATCGGGGAGTTCCAGGGGATTCAGTTCAAGCTGGCCGACATGGCCACGCGCATCACTGCCGCGCGCTCGCTGCTGCACACCACCGCCGCCGCCAAGGATCGCGGTGAGCCGATCACCGAATACGCGGCGATGTGCAAGCTCTTTGCCGCTGAGACGGCGATGTGGGTGACCACCAACGCTATTCAGGTCTTCGGTGGCTACGGATACACGACGGACTATCCCGTCGAGAAGCTCTTCCGCGACGCGAAGGTCACGGAGATCTACGAGGGGACATCGGAGATACAGCGGATCGTGATTGGGCGGGCGGGACTGAAGGGACGGTAGACGGTGGACGGTGGACGGGAATGCCGGACAAGCCATTGCCGATTCCCCTATGTCCCGTTTTCTCCTCGCCAGCGAACGTCAGCATAGATTTCAGGCATCCGTAGAAGTGCAGGCGGTGCGAGCGCGCTTCGGGCATCCACCGTCAACCGTCCACCGTCTACCGTCTGTCTCCTCCATGCAGATCTTCGACACCATGACCGACATGGGCCACGAGCAAGTGGTCCTCTGCCAGGACAAGTCGGCTGGATACCGCGGCATCATCGCGATCCACGACACCACGCTCGGCCCCGCGCTCGGCGGCACGCGCTTCTGGAACTACGCCACCGACGAGGAAGCGATCACCGACGCCCTGCGCCTCGCGCGCGGAATGACCTACAAGAACGCCGTCGCCGGCCTCAACCTCGGCGGCGGCAAGTCGGTCATCATCGGCGACAACCGCACGGCCAACCGCGAGCTGATCTTCCGCGCCCACGGACGCTTCGTCGAATCGCTCGGCGGGCGCTATGTGACCGCCGAGGACGTTGGCACCGGCACGTCGGACATGGACTTCGTGCACATGGAGACCGACTACGTGGCTGGGCTCGCCACCAAGTCGGGCGACCCCTCGCCGGTCACGGCGCGCGGCGTCTTTCGCGCCATCCAGGCCTCCGCGCAGTTCCGCTGGGGCAAGTCCGACCTGACCGGCAAGACGGTCCTCGTGCAGGGCGTCGGCAACGTCGGCCGCTTCCTGTGCGGCGAACTGCACAAGGCGGGCGCCAAGCTCGTCGTCAGCGACATCCGCGCGGAGAAGGTCGAGGCGATGGTCAAGGAGTTCGGCGCCAAGGCCGTCGACGGCGACGCGATCTACGCCGAGAAAGGCGACATCTTCGCCCCGTGCGCGCTGGGCGCGATCCTGAATGACGACACGATCCCGAAGCTGAAGGTCGAGATCGTCTGTGGCGGCGCCAACAACCAGCTGCATGTGCCGGCCAAGCACGGTGAGGCGGTGGAGAAGCGCGGCGTCCTGTACGCGCCGGACTTCGTGGCCAACGCCGGCGGCGTAATCAACGTCTACGGCGAGGTCGCGGGCTGGACGCGCGAGCGCGCGCTTCGCAAGGCGGACGAGATCTTCGACACGACGCTCAGCGTCTACCAGATCGCCAAGGAGCAGGGCATCCTCTCCTATCTTGCCGCCGACAAGCTCGCCGAGCAGCGCATCGCCGCCATTCGGGGGCTGACGCGGACGTGGCCGCAGTGGCCGCGGAAGTCATGAGCAGGGAGCGTATCCCGATCGGCGCCGACCACGCCGGCTTCGAGCTGAAGGCGCGGCTCACGGCCGAGCTGGAGCGCCTGGGATACGAGGTGGAGGACGTCGGCACGCATTCCGCGACCTCGACGGACTACGCCGACTACGCGCATCCCGTCGCGCGCGAGGTGGAGACGGGGGAGGCCCGGCGCGGCGTGCTGATCTGCGGCACCGGGCTGGGGATGTCATACGCCGCCAACCGCCATCCGCACGTGCGGGCGGCGGTGGTCTGGTCGCAGGAGATCGCCGCGCTCGCGCGGCTGCACAACGACGCGAACGTCCTCGTTCTTCCCGCGCGCTTCGTGAGCGCGGAGGAGGGCGTGGACATTCTCAAGACCTGGCTGGACACGCCCTTTGAGGGCGGCCGGCACGAGCGCCGCATCGAGAAGATCGAGCGCAAGGAGGAAGAGTGAGTCAGTCGTGGATGTCGTGGGACCGGTGTCCGCCGGGTGAGGTGCTGCGCGCGCAGGATCCCGAACTCGCCGGCTACATCGAAGAAGAGATCGCGCGCCAGAGCGATGGGCTCGAGCTCATCGCCAGCGAGAACTTCGTCTCGCCGGCCGTGCTCGAGGCGCTGGGGTCGCCGCTGACCAACAAGTACGCCGAGGGGCTGCCGCGTAAGCGCTACTACGGCGGCTGCGAGGTGGTGGACAAGGCCGAGCAGCTGGCCATCGACCGGGCCAAGACGCTCTTCGGCGCCGACCACGCCAACGTGCAGCCGCATGCCGGCGCGCAGGCGAACGCCGCCGTCTACCTGGCGTTCCTCAAGCCCGGTGACACCGTGCTCGGCCTCAACCTCTCGATGGGTGGCCACCTGACGCACGGCTCGCCGGTGAACTTCTCCGGCCTGCTCTACAACGTCGTCCCCTACGGCGTGAATGACGACGGGCTCATCGACATGAACGAGGTCGAGCAGCTCGCCCTCGAGCACAAGCCGAAGATGATCATCGCCGGCTACTCGGCGTACTCGCGCGTGCTCGACTTCGCGCGCTTCGCCGAGATCGCCCGGAAGGTTGGCGCCATCCTGATGGTGGACATGGCCCACTTCGCGGGCTTGGTCGCCGCGGGACTGTATCCGTCGCCCGTGCCGCATGCCGACGTGGTGACGACCACGACGCACAAGACGCTGCGCGGCCCGCGCGGCGGGCTCATCCTCTGCAAGGCCGAGCACGCGAAGACGATCGACAAGGCGGTCTTCCCCGGCACGCAGGGCGGCCCGCTCGAGCACTGCATCGCCGCCAAGGCCGTGGCCCTCGGTGAGGCGCTGCAGCCGGAGTTCAAGGCGTATTGTCAGCGGGTGATCGAGAACGCCAAGACGCTGGCCGCCTCGCTCGCCGAGCTTGGCTACCACGTCGTGAGCGGCGGCACGGACAACCACCTGATGCTGGTGGATCTGCGCAGCAAGAACCTGACCGGCAAGGTCGCCGAGCAGGCGCTCGACAAGGCGGGGATCACGGTGAACAAGAACACCGTCCCCAAGGAGACGCAGTCGCCATTCGTGACGAGCGGCATCCGCCTCGGCACGCCGGCGGTGACGACGCGCGGAATGGGCAAGGCCGAGATGGTGAAGGTGGCGGCGCTGATCGACGAGGTGCTGCAGGCGCCCGAGGATCCCGCGACGCACGCCCGCGTGCGCGAGAAGGTGCGCGCGCTGACGGCCGAGTTCCCGCTGTATCCGGGGGTAAAGGCAGGGGTGTAAGCCTGCGGGCAACAGCAACTGCTTCACCACGGAGGCACGGAGGGCACGGAGAACGCCAACTGCCACTTCTTGGGAGTAACAGCGCGCGCCACGCGGGGTTTTGCGTGGCGCGCTGTCGTTCCCCCAGAAGGTTGCAGTTCTCCGTGCCCTCCGTGCCTCCGTGGTGAGGTTGTTGCCGGTTGTCGCCGGGCCGTTCGGGAGTGCATTTTCAAGGACGCACTCAAGGGTGAAACCCGACCGTGACCGAGTTGGCTTTTCGTGACGGCGTCATGGACCGCATTCGCGTACGCGAACTGCGGTTCGATGAGCACGCCTTCCTGTTCGTCCTCTCCGCGCTCGAGTTCGCGCAGGGGCGGCAGACGGAGCGTCGGCACCTGTCCGGGCGTGAACTCGCCGAGGCGTGCCGCGATCTCGCCCTTGAGCGCTATGGCGTCCTGTCGCGGATGGTGCTCGAGCACTGGGGCGTCACGAAAACCGCCGACTTCGGCGACATCGTCTTCGCGCTGGTGGATCTGGGCCTGCTCCTCGCCCAACCGACGGACAGCCGCGACGATTTCGTGGATCTCTACGATTTCGCCACGGCCTTCGAGCGCGACTATCCGTGGAACGCCACCGCGGTCAGCTGACCGCCACTCCCATGACACCCGTCCGCGTGGTCACCGCGACACAGGCCGCCGAGCGAGACGCCCGGGCCATCGCGTCGGGCGTGCCGTCGTTTGGGCTGATGCGAACGGCGGGTGAGGCGGCGGCGGCGGAACTGCTGCGCCACGCGGGCGATCGCGCGAACGCGAACGGGGTCGAGGTGTACGCGGGGGGCGGCAACAACGGCGGCGACGCGTGGGTGGTCGCTGGCGCGCTGGCGGCGCGCGGCGTGCCGGTCCGTGTGCGCGCCGTCGAGGAGCCGCGCACCGACGATGCGAAGCGCGCGCGTGACGAGGCGGCGCCCGCGCTGTCGGCCGCGCGTGAACCGGCTGCGGCGCCGGGCGCGGTGGTGGACGGCCTCCTCGGCACCGGCGCGCGCGGCGCGCCGCGCGGGGCGCTGGCCGCGGCGTGCGCCGAGATTGATGCGGCGCGCCGTGGCGGCGCGTTCGTCGTGGCGCTCGACGTCCCGAGCGGGCTCGACGCCGCCACGGGCGCCCGTGAGGGCGCCCCGCGCGCCGACCTCACCGTGACCTTCGGCACCGTCAAACGCGGCCACCTGCTCGCCCGCGACTGGTGCGGCCACATCGTGGTCGTCGACATCGGACTCGGCGCGCACGCGGAGTTCGACGACGGCGCGCCGGTGCTCGCCGACGCGGCCTTCGTGCGCGACGCGGTGCCGCGTATCACGGCGGACGCGCACAAGGGCGCGCGCGGCAAGGTCGTCATCGTCGGGGGTGCGCGAGGCATGGCCGGCGCGGTGCTGCTCGCTGGGCGTGCCGCCCTTCGCAGTGGCGTCGGCCTCGTGAAGCTCGTCGTCGATCCGGCCAACATCGATCTGGTGCAGCGCTCGCTGCCCGAGGCACTCGCGACGGCGTGGCCGACGACCGACGCGGAGGCGTCCGCGATCACGGGGTGGGGGGATGCCGTGCTCCTTGGTCCAGGCCTTGGGCGTGCCGATGCGCGCTCACTGGTGGAGCGCATCCTGCGCGCGCCGTCGCGCCCGGTCGTCCTCGACGCCGATGCGCTCAACGCATTTGAGGGAGACGCCGAGTCGCTCGCCGCGCTCCTCGGGGCGCGTCGCGCGCTGATCACGCCGCATCCCGCGGAGTTCTCGCGGCTTTCGGGGCTCGCCGTCGCCGAGGTCAACGCGCGGCGCTTCGACGTGGCCGGTGAACTCGCGCGGCGCCTTGGCGCGACGGTCCTGCTCAAGGGAGTGCCCACGATCGTTGCCGACCCGGCGGGTCGCAGCATCGTCTCGGCGAGTGGCACGCCGGTGCTGGGGCAGGGAGGAAGCGGCGACATGCTCGCCGGCATCGCTGTCACACTGATGGCGCAGTGCGACCACCCGGTTGAGGCTGGCGCGGCCGCGGCGTGGGTGCACGGGCGCGCCGCCGAACTCGCGGCTCCGGGCGGCGAGGTGCGCGGCGTCACGCTCGACGACGTGCTTGCCGCCCTGCGCGACGCGTGGAAGTGCGAGCAACTGGCGCGTCCGTCGCACGTGCTCGCCGAACTTCCGTTCGTCGGCGAACGGTGAACGTGCTGGCGCCCGCGGCGCGGAGGCGCACGTCGTGGCGCTCGTGCGCGCCCGCAAGGCGGGCCGTGCTGAGCGCGGTGCTGGGTGCGTCGCTCGCCGCCTGCGGTCCACCGCCGGCGGGGCAGGGCGGCGCCATCGCGCCGCGCCGCGCCCTGTCCGGCGCAATACTCCGCGAAGACCGTGTGGTCCTCACGCGCGGCACGGTGATTCGCGCGATCGGCGTTTCGCGCCGCTGGGTGTACGCCGTGACGAACGACGCCGTGCTCGTGCTGGATCGTGATCGCAACACGTGGCTGCCGCCGTTCACGCGCGAGGCGGGCTTCGATCCGTCGATGGTGCGCCGCGTTGCGGTGGATCCCGACGACGAAAGCGCGTGGCTCCTCACGCAGACCGGCGCGTGGACGCTTTCCCCGCTCACGGGCTATCTGGGGCGTGCGCCCGCAGGCCCCGCGCCCTCACGCCTCCGCGCGGGGTCCCTCGACCAGGTGTATCGCGAGTTTCCTTCGGTGCAGGCGTTCAGCGCCCTGCTCACGCGCGACGACGCGTCGCTTGCCGCCTACCCGGTGATTGCTGGCGCGCGCTCGCCGGATCGCACCGAGGTCTGGCTTGGCACCGAGGGGGGCGGGCTGTTCCAGGTGGACCCGCTCTTCAACCGCGCCACGCCGCGCCCGTATGGTCTCGCGGTGTCAGGCGCGGGCGCGCTGGCGCGCGCCGCCGATGGGGTGTGGATCGCCCCGGCCTCGCGCGCGCTCGAGCCCCGCCTCGCCGTGACGTTCGCCACGCAGGATCTACAGCAGTTCCGCTGGCTCGATGACGCGATGCGCCGCGGATTCGGCGGCGCGCGGGCCACGGCGCTCGACGCGCGCGGCGGCACGCTCTGGATGGGAACGACGCGCGGACTCTACCGCGTCGCATCCGCGGGCACAGGCGCGCGTGCCTTCACGCCGATGGCTGGCCTCCCCGGCGACGTGGTGCTCAGCGTGCTCGCGCGCGGCGAAGGCGTTTGGGTGGGCACCGCCGAAGGGCTGGCCTTTCTCCCCACCGATTCCGCCGAAGGACGCGGCGGGCGCGCGTTGCTTATCGAGGCGCCACGGGCGCACATGCGCGGACTGCTCGCGACCGGCGACACGCTGTGGATGGCGAGCGACGCCGGGGTGTTGCTGCTGCCGCCCGGTGGCGATCGCGCCGTGATCCCCGCCGCGGCCGCTGCGCAGCCGCGCCTGCGCCAGTCGGCGCGCGCGCTGGCCGCGGCCGACTCGCTCGTCTTTGTGGCGCTTGCCGACGCCGTGCTCGCCTTCTCGCGGCGCGACGGCGCGTGGACGGAGCCGTGGCCGGCTGTCCCGTGGCGCGCGGTCGGTGAGATCGTCACCATTGCCGCCGACGCACGGACCATCTGGGCCGGCGGGCCGTTCGGTGTGCTCGCCGTGGATCGCGCCACCGGGGGGTCGCGCATCCTGCGCGCCGGGAGCGATCTTCCGGATGCCGTCACCAGCGTGCTGCTCGACGGACCATTCGCCTGGATAGGCACCCTCGGCGGCGTGGTCCGCGTCCGCCGCGCCAGCGACGGACAGTTGCCCTGAGCTTCCTCTACCTCCTCCTCGTCCCTCTTGACTCACCTTAAGCACCTCCCGCTCGGCTACGGCGGCGAGTTCGCCATCATCTCGGCGGCGCTCAAGCGTTGGGGGGCGCTGGCCTCGGGGATCGGCGACGACTGTGCGGTGCTCGACGTCCCCGCGGGGGAGCGCCTCGTGCTGAGCGTGGACACGGCCGTCGAGGGCGTCCACTTCCGGCGGACGTGGCTCTCGCCTGAGGAGATCGGCTATCGCGCCACGATGGCCGCGCTCTCTGATCTGGCGGCGATGGCCGCCACTCCGATGGGCGTCGCCATCGCCCTCACGCTTCCCACCGGTTGGAAGGACGAGTTCCTCGCGCTCTGCGATGGTATCGGCGAGGCGACGAAAGCGGTGGGCGCGCGCATCATCGGCGGCGATCTGTCGCGCGGCGCTGACTTGTCGCTGTCGCTGACCGTCGTCGGCCACGTGGCGACGCCGCTTTCGCGCGAGGGCGCCCGACCCGGCGACGCGATCTGGGTCACCGGGGCGCTCGGCGGGCCGCTGCTTGCCCTGCGCGCCTGGGAGCGCGGCGAGACTCCGGACGCGACGGCACGCGCGCGATTCGCACGCCCCACGGCGCGCTTTGACGCGGCGCGCTGGCTCCTCGCGCACGGTGCAACGGCGGGGCTCGACCTCAGCGACGGCCTGCTCTCCGACGCGGGGCACCTCGCCGCGGCGGGCGGCGTGCAGCTCGTCGTGAATCTCGACCGGCTTCCCGCGTTGGCCGGCGCCACCGCTGAGGACGCGGCGCAGAGCGGCGAGGAGTACGAGCTGCTCGTGACGGGCCCTGCGTCGCTCGACGCCAAGGCATTCGAGGCGGCGTGCGGCCTGCCGATCACCTGCATCGGCGCGGTGGTCCCGCCGCTCCCAGGCGAGCCGCTGGTGGAGGCGCTGCGCCACGGCGCGCGCGTTGCGGTCCCGCGCGGGCACGATCACTTCCCGTCACCGTGATCGCCGCGCTCTTCCGCACGTCGCTCGTGGCGCTCGCGCTCTTACTGGCGACGCCTGTCTTCGCCGGACTGGTCGTCCTTGGCGGATTGCTCGGCCTGCGCAACACGCCCGGCTCCGTCTTCGACTGGTCGCCGCGCAACTGGTCGCGCGTCCTGCTCTGGGCGGCTGGCGTGCGCGTGGTGGTGCACGGCGACGAGCACCGGCGCGGCGCGCGGCACATCTTCGTCGGCAACCACGTCAGTTGGTTCGACGTCTTCGCCATGGCCGCGCACCTGCGCTGGTTCAAGTTCGTCGCCAAGGCCGAGTTGTTCCGCATCCCGCTCTTCGGCCGGGCAATGCGCGTCGCCGGAATGATCCCCATCGAGCGGCAGAACCAGTCGCGCGCCCGCGCCTCTATCCATCAGGCGGGCGCCGCCATCGAAGCGGGCGCAAGCGTGATCCTCTTTCCCGAAGGGACGCGCGGGCGAGACTACACCCTGCGTGCTTTCAAGAAGGGGGCATTCGTGCTCGCCATCGAGACGCAGGCGCCCATCGTGCCCGTCGCGATCCACGGGACCATCGAGGTCCAACCGAAGGGATCGCCGCTCATTCGACCGGGCGTGGTGTCACTGCACTTCCTGCCGCCCATCGATACCGCGGGAGCGACCTACCACGATCGCGACGCGCTCGCCGAGGAGGCGAAGCGCCGTATAGGCGAGTGCCTGACGCGCGAGTACGGGATTGCCGCGTTGCCGGAGAAGGCGACGACGGCGACAAACGCTTAAGTTCAACGCGTGCGGCAGCTGCACCAATCGAACTCCGCGGTCGTGGTCATCGATCGCAATCCGCCATCCAAATCCTAAGTCTCCTCCCATGTATCCGATTATCGCCATCCACGCCCGCGAAATCCTCGACTCGCGCGGCAATCCCACCGTCGAAGTGGACGTCACGCTCGAAGACGGCACGCTCGGCCGCGCCGCCGTCCCCAGCGGTGCCTCCACCGGCGAGAACGAAGCACTCGAACTGCGCGACGGTGACGCCAAGCGTTACCTCGGCAAGGGCGTCAAGAAGGCGGTGCAGAACGTCGAGAAGCTCATCGCCCCCGAACTGCAGGGGATGATCTGCACGGAGCAGATGGCCATTGACCGCGCGATGATCGCGCTCGATGGCACGCCCACCAAGAGCAAGCTCGGCGCGAACGCCGTGCTCGGCGTCTCGATGGCCACGGCGCGCGCCGCGGCCGATGCGCTGGGCCTGCCGCTGTATCGCTACCTCGGCGGCCCGCTCTCGCGCACGCTTCCCGTGCCGATGATGAACATCCTCAACGGCGGGGCGCACTCCACGAACACCGTGGACTTTCAGGAGTACATGATCGTCCCGGTCGGCGCGCCGAACTTCACCGAGGCCCTGCGGATGGGCGCCGAGGTGTTCCACGCGCTCAAGAAGGTGCTGGTGAAGCGCAAGCTCAGCACCGGCGTGGGCGACGAGGGCGGCTTCGCGCCGGATCTTAGGAATGACGAAGAGGCGATCCTCGTCATTCTCGAGGCGATCGAGGCGGCCGGCTACGTCCCCGGCAAGCAGATCTGCCTCGCGCTCGACTGCGCGTCGAGCGAACTGTGGGCGGGCGGCGGGAAGTACACGTTCAAGAAGTCCGGCGCCGGGACCAAGACGGCCGAGCAGATGGTTGAGATGTTCGCCAAGTGGCTCGCCAAGTATCCCATCGTCTCCATCGAGGACGGGCTCGCGGAGGGGGACTGGGACGGCTGGTCGCATCTCACCGACGCGCTCGGCGACCGCGTGCAGCTTGTCGGCGACGATTTGTTCGTAACGAACCCCGTTTACCTCAATCGCGGCATCGAGGAGGACGTCGGCAACGCGATCCTCATCAAGCTCAACCAGATCGGCACGGTGACCGAGACGCTCGAGACCATCGAGCTCGCGCGCCGCAACGGCTACCAGAGCATCATCTCGCACCGGTCGGGCGAGACCGAGGACACCTTCCTCGCCGACCTCGCCGTGGCCACCAACGCCGGGCAGATCAAGACCGGCTCGGCGAGCCGCACCGACCGCGTGGCGAAGTACAACCAGCTGCTGCGCATCGAGGGCGAGCTGGGCGAGACCGCGCTGTATCCCGGCGGCGCGATCTACGGGCTGAAGAAGTAGACGGCGAACTGATACCACGAAGTACGAAGGGCGCGAAGGGGCACGAAGGAAGGCCAATGGTAACAACCGCGCGCCACGCGGACTCCCGCGTGGCGCGCTGTCGTTCCCCCAGTTGCGGTCGTCTTCGTGTCCCTTCGCGCCCTTCGCTCTTTGTGGTCGCCGTGTTTCAGCTCGCCAAGCTAAATCGTCATCTGTATACCCTATGCCGCCCAAGAGACCCGCCCCCGCCAAGTCGCCCCTCGCCCTCGCGGCGCTCGCCGCGCTGGCCCTCGGCGTGGCCTACTTTGCCGTGCAGGGCGGGGAGTACGGCACCACCGACCTGCTGCGCCAAGGGCGCCGGATGGCCACGCTGCGGGTGGAGGTGGATTCGCTGCAGCGCGTCGTCGACAGCCTCAATGCCTGGAAGAAGGCCATCGAAACCGACCCCGTGGTGCAGGAACGGCTGGCCCGCGAGCAGTTCGGGATGGTGCGGGGAGAGAAGGAGATGCTGTACCGGTTTGCCGAGGATTCGCGCGGTCGAAAGTGACGGTGGACGGCAGACGGTAGACGGTGGATTTCGCCGGAATTCTCTTGCCTCGGCGCACTGCCCCCCTTACTATTCGTGTATTGACGCGGGGTGGAGCAGCCTGGTAGCTCGTCGGGCTCATAACCCGAAGGTCGCGGGTTCAAATCCCGCCCCCGCCACTCAGGCAAACGGCCGGTCCACTGGACCGGCCGTTTTGCGTTTCGGTGCAGCGCGCCATGACGGCGCCGCGAGGGCATCGGGTCGGCGCCGTTACCGCCCGCTCGCCGATGCGATCAGCACCACGAAGCGACGCCCGCTCACGATGAACGGCATGCCTTCGGGGGCGCGCTGGGCCATGGCCTCGGCGAGCTTCGGGTCGTCTCCCGTCACGCTGATGCCGATGACGCGAGCGCCGGTGACGGTGTCGGCCGCGTACTCCCACGCCAGCCGATAGCGCGCGCGGGCGAACGACACGTCGCCGGGGAGGAAGGCCAGCATCCCGGGCGGCACGACGCCGGCCCGACCCGGAGGCGGCCATTGCCGCTGCGCGGCCTGGTAGTACAGCAGGGCGGCGGTCCGCGCCTGCTCGGCGTCGTTCAGGGCGGCGGCGGCATCGCCCCAGCGGCGCCAGCCGTCGGGCCGCGGGGCGATCAGCCGAATGGCGATCACGGCCAGCGCGATCCACGTCGCCCAACGAATGAGACCGGCGTTCGCCGTGGACCACGGCACGTCCGCGCGTTCTGGCGCGCGGGCCTCGGTGACGCGCGCACGCCGGCGTCCGTCGGGGCGAGGCTCCGATGGGCGCGCCCCGCTTCGCGGTTCGCGCGAGCGCTCACCCGTGCGCGGCTCGGAGCCCGGTCCCGGTCCGGTCATCGCGATGGCCCGCCGCCGCTCAGCAGCGCGTTGAGCGATTCGATGGAATCGTACGTGACGGACGCCGCGCCGTCTGACGCGGCGAGCGTGAATCGGTCGGCGTCGACCACCACGTAGCGCACCCCGTTGCGCACGTCCCCACCGGCCTCGGCCAGCGTTTCGGGGAGACGCCCCACGGCGTCGCGAAACGCGATGATCCGGGCGGCGTCGAGCGCGAGGGTCAGGCGCAGGGCGACGACGCGCTGCTCCGCCGGGCGCGCTGGAGTTTGCAGGCGGGGCAGCCAGGGCGGCGGTGCGAAGAGCATCCACCCGGCGATCGCGACGGTCAGGCCCGCGTTGACTGCACGCAGCAGCGGGCCGCGGTCCACCGGCGGCTTGGCCTGCTTGGCCATGGCCTCGCGCGCCTGGTCAGTCGTGATCGACTGCGCGATCTCGTACGCCCGTTGCAGCGCCTGCTTGCGCAGGTCGGCCTCGTTGGGCGGCACGTAGTTCTCGTCCGGGTACGGACGCTTGAAGAGATCGTCTTGGGGCATCAATCAATGACGATTGGCGCGGGGAGACCGTTGCGAAAGTGGGGACGGCGGCAGCGAACCGCCGTGGCGGCGCGTCGTCGAGGGGTTTGAGTCGGCGCACGCTCCCGGTATATTAATAGGCTTGCGGCTGGGTAGCTCAGCTGGTGAGAGCGCACGACTCATAATCGTGAGGTCGAGGGTTCGATCCCCTCCCCAGCTACTCCGAAGTCCGACCCCGCTGGCGGAACCCGCTGGCGGGGTCGCACGTTTCAGGATCTTGTCTGCCACCGCCCCCCGCCCGGCGCGACCGTGTCGCGTGCTGGTCACCGGTGCCACCGGCTATATCGGCGGCCGGCTGGTGCCGTACCTCCTCGAACGCGGCCACCTCGTGCGCTGCGTGGCGCGCAGCCCTGAACGCCTCGCGGCCCACCATTGGTCCGGCGTTGAGATCGTGCACGCCGACCTGGAAGAGCCGGCGGTCTTCTGGAACGCGCTCGATGGCATCGAGGTCGCGTACTACCTGGTGCATTCGATGGCGGTGGGCTCCGCCTATCGCGAACGCGACCGCCAAATGGCGCTGCATTTCGCCGAGGCCGCCGCGCGCGCGGGCGTCCAGCGCATCGTCTACCTCGGCGGCCTGGGGGATCAGGAAGAGGCGCGCGAAGCGCACCTGGCGTCGCGCCAGGAGGTGGGGCGGTGCCTAGCCTCCACCGGGGTCCCCGTCGTCGAGTTCCGCGCAGCCGTGATCGTCGGGTCGGGGAGCGCGAGCTTCGAGATGATCCGTCACCTCGTGGATCGCCTCCCGGTGATGATCGCCCCCACGGCGATCAACACCCGCTGCCAGCCGATCGGTATCCGATCGGTGCTCGAATACCTCGTAGCGGCGCTTGATCATCCCACGGCGCAGGGTGTCTACGAGATAGGCGGCACCGACGTCCTCACCTACCTCGAGATGATGCGCCGGTACGCACGCATTCGTGGGCTGCGCCGCCTCATCGTGCCGTTCCCGGTGCCGCTCCCCAAGCTTGCTGGCCACTGGGTCGACTTGGTGACGCCTATTCCGTTCAGCATCGCGCGCCCGCTGGTGGAGAGCCTGAACACGCAGGTGGTGGTGCGCAGCGACGCGGCGCGCACGACCTTCGCGGTGCGCCCCACCGGCTACGACGACGCCGTGCGGCTCGCGCTGGCGCGTATGCAGGAGGGCCGCGTCCCCACGACGTGGGCGTCGAGCCTGTCGTCCTACTCGCCCGGACAGGGCGACGCCGACTTCCTCAGCGCGCACGAAGGAATGATGCTCGACCGCAAGCGCCGCGTGGTGGCCGCGCCGCCGGAGCGCCTCTTCGAAGAGATCTGCCGGCTGGGCGGCGACGCGGGATGGCCGGCGGGCAACTGGCTCTGGCAGTTGCGCGGCTTGATGGACCGCCTCACCGGCGGCGTCGGGATGCGCCGCGGGCGCCGGCATCCGCGCGAACTGCGCGTCGGCGATCCCGTGGATTTCTGGCGCGTCGAGGCGCTTGAACCGCCGACGCTGCTGCGTCTGCGCGCCGAGATGAGGCTCCCCGGAAGCGCGTGGCTGCAGTTCGAGGTCCAGCCGGACCCGCAGGGGAGCCGCGTCGAACAGACAGCATTCTTCGAGCCGCACGGTCTGCTTGGCGCGCTCTACTGGTACGCGGTGCTGCCGTTCCACCGATTCGTCTTTCCCGGAATGGTCAACTCGATCAAGGCACGCGCCGAGGGGCGGGAACAGCCCCTCGGCGCGGCGTGAAGCGGCGCGGGCGCGCACGGCGCGTCGGCGCGAGCGGTTCGCGCGACGCCCGGCGCGACGCTACTTGCCCGTCGAGTCCTTCACGGTGAGGTCGATGTAGAAGCCGGTCGTCGGCTTCACTCCCGGCTTGGTCGCGCGCGGCAGGCGCACCGGCTTCGGCCCCAGCGACTTGGCGTACTTGTACAGCGCGCGCAGGTCCTGATCGCTGAACTTCGACGCGTCGTGCCACGGCATCGGGAGGTTTCCCTGCCCGTGGTCGGCGGTGCGCATGATGTCCACCCACTCATCCTCGGAGTGGCGGTCCGCCACCTGCCGTAGATTCTTGCCGTACGTCGTTCCCCACGGTCCGTAGTACCCCACGGGGTTTCCCGTCAGCTGGTCTTCCTTGGGCACGTTCCCCTTCTTGTCCACCCACCCCGTGGTGTGGCAGTCGTGGCACGACGCGACGGTCATCAGGTACTCGCCGGCCGCCTCCGGGCTCGCGGCCTGCACGAATGGCCTGGCGTCCTGCGTCCGCACGTTTGCGGTGGCCGGGGCGGTGACGGTGAGGGCGACGAGCGCGCTGCCAGCGAGGCTGCCGGCGAGCAGGAACAGGCGGGACCGCGTCATGCAGCGAAACTCCTGAAAGAAAGGGTCACGGGCGCGCCACAGGCGCGCGACGGAGAATAGTACACGGCCGCGCGCGCTTTGTTAGCCGTCGACCTTCAGGTGGGGCTGGGCGGAGGCGACGCCGCGATCGATGGCCCGGTCGAGCGCCGCGCGCACGTCGTCGAGCTTAGTGGGCTTGCTCACGAAGTCGTCCATCCCCGCAGTCAGCGCGCGATCGCGCTCCTCGGCAAGCGCGCTCGCCGTCAGCGCAATGATCTGCACGTGGCGCCCGCGGCGCTCCGCCGCGCGCACGCGCCGTGTCGCCTCGTAGCCGTCAAGGTGGGGCAGGTGGCAGTCCATCAGCACGACGTCGTACTCGCGCAGCAACGCCTTGTCCACCGCCTGCAGACCGTCAGTCGCCAACTCGACCTCGCAGTTGAGCGACTCGAGCATCTTGCGCGAGATGATCTGGTTGACCTTGTCGTCCTCGACGAGGAGCACGCGCAGGCGTGCCCGCGCCTTGGCGCGCGGCATCGGGAGTGAGCTCTGCCGGGCGGCATCGCGCGCCGACGCGACCTGCTCGGCGAGCAGGTGCTGCGTAAGAAGCGGTGCGTTGGCCGGGGGCGGGCCGCCCGCGCGACGGGCGAGCACAGCCTCGATCATCTGCTGCAAGGTGTCGGCACGCAGTGGCTTGGGGAGGTATCCGTCAAAGCCGGCCGCGCGGAACTTCATCGCGTCGCCGCGAATGGACGCCGAGGTGGCGATGATAAGTCCGAGGCCATCGTGCGCGCGGTCCGCGCGCACGACGCGCCCCACGCCCTCACCGTCCGCGCCGGGCATCATGTAGTCCACGACGGCAACCAAGTACGGGTCGCCCTCGCCATGCGCGCGGCGGATCTCCTCGAGCGCGGCGTTGCCGTCCATCGCGCTTCCCACGCGCATGCCCCACGAGGTCAGCCGCTCGCGCAGCACGCGCAGGCCGACGTCGTTGTCGTCGATGATCAGCGCGCGCACGCCCCGCAACTCGTGAGCCGGCGGCGGCAGCGGCACGGCGTTGGGATCAAGCGGCAGCGTCACGTGGGCGCGGAAGACGGAGCCGACGCCGAGCGTGCTTTCCACCGCGAGTTCGCCGTGCATCAGGTCCACGAGGCGCTTGCTGATGGACAGGCCGAGGCCGGTGCCGCCGAAGCGACGGGTGGTGGACTGGTCGCCCTGCTCGAATGGCGAGAAGAGCCGCGCCACGCGATCCGGGGCGATCCCGATGCCCGTGTCGTGCACGCTGAGGGTGATCGCGGCGTGCCCGTCGGCGGCCGGCTGCCCCTCGACCTCGATCAGGACGTGGCCGTGCTCGGTGAACTTCACCGCGTTGCCGGCGAGGTTGAGGAGGACTTGGCGCAGGCGTCCGCTGTCGCCGATCAGCCGGCGCGGCGTTTCGGGCGCGATGCGCACCACGATCTCCGTCCCCTTCTCCCGCGCCCGTGGCGCGATGAGATCGGCGACCTCAGCCACGGCGATGTGCAGGTCGAATGGGATGGGGTCGAGCCCCAGCTTGCCCGCCTCGATCTTGGAGAAGTCGAGGATGTCGTTGATGACGCTCAGCAGGTGGTCCGCCGAGCGCTGCGCGGTCTCAAGGTACGATCGCTGCTCGGCGGTGAGCGTGGTCTCGGCGAGAAGCGCGTTCATCCCGATCACGCCGTTCATTGGCGTGCGGATCTCGTGGCTCATCGTCGCCAGAAACTCGCTCTTTGCGCGCGACGCGGCTTCTGCCTGGTCCTTGGCCGCGCGGAGCGACGCCTCGGCGGCCTTGCGCAGGGTGCGCTGGCGCTGCGCCCGTCGGCGGTTGGCGACAGCGACGAGACCGTTGAGCAACAGGACGCCGCACAGCGTGCCGTAGAGCCACCGCAGAATGCGCGCCTGCGCGAAGGCCTCGGCGACCTCGAGTTCGAAGACCAGCCCGGCGTCGATCTCCGGGATGAACGTCCACGAACCGACGACGGTTGCACCGCGGTAGTTGCGGTAGCCGCGCATATCCACATCGGTCGAGCCCTGCGTCACGAGCGAGGCGGCGCGCGTGAGCGGCCATTGCGCGGCCGTCGCCGGCGTCACCGTGCGTCCCTCAAGTGGCGAGCCAGGGTCTCGCACGGGCTCCTGGAAGGCCGGCGAGCCGGACCCCGGCGCCTGCACGCCGGATCGCATGAGCGACGAGCCGAAGCGCGGCACGCTGGCGAAGAGCCCGTCCCGTCGGACCAGATAGACATCGCCGGTGCGCCACGTCTGGCTCACGTCGATGCGCACGGCCATCGGCGCGTCGAAGGTCACGGCTCCCAGGTGACGGCCTCGGGCGTCCTGCACCGGCGTCGCGATGGTGACGAACGGTTCGCCGGCTAGCAGTCGTTCGCCCGAGACCTCGGCGTCGCGCGGCAGCGGAGACGGCGCGCTGACCACCGTGTTGCTGGCGACGGCGCGATGCAGGCGCGGCGTGTCGCGCCAGCGCGCGGCCGCCTCCTCGCGCGAAAGCCCGATGGCCAGCGCGACGCGGCCCGTCGAGTCCACCAGCGTCCAGTTGAGCCACCCCTGCGTCTTGAGCGCGGTGGCCAGCGCGCGCTCGGCGGCGCGAATGGCGGCCGCGTCTCCGCGCCCCTCAAGCTGGCCTCGCAGGGCGGGGAGCACGTCGGGGGCGCTGGCGAGGGCGACGCTCGCCCGCACGAGGTCGCGATGCCAGCGGTGGATCTCGGCGCGCCGTTCATCGCGGCGTGAAGTGAGCAGCGCCTCGTCGGCCTCGCGGATGCGCGCCTCGAGCAGAGCAAGCGACACGGCGCCAACGATCACGGTGAGAGAGAGCGTGACCCAGACGAAGGCGCGCGCGGCGGCGCGAGAATTGAGGAGGTCGCGAATGAGAGGCATCGTCAGTCGGTGAAGGTGGCCCCATGAACGCGGGGAGGCAAGCCGGAGGCGCCGAAGTGGCCTGCGCCGAAGGACCGCCGTCCCGCGCGCCTCGCACCGGCAGGTCGTCGGCCCGTTGAGTCATCCTTCGCGCGGCATTACCATTCACAGATAGCCGCCAGGGGTGAGGCGCGCGGCTGCGCCTCTGAGAAAGTCCCTTGGAACCTGATCCGGATCACACCGGCGTAGGGAGTGCGGCGTGTCGCGGCGGTCCCCGTTGCGCCACCCACTCGGCCGGGTGGCGCTTTGTATTGGGCGTCGCCTGGACGGGCCCACTTCCGGATCGCAACCGTGCAACGCGAACCGGCCATGCCATCTCTCATCCTTCTCGTCGCGGCGTCGCTGGCCGTGCAGGCCCCGCAAACGCCCGACTCGGCGCGCGCCGCGCGCACCGACACGCTGGAACGGGTGACCGTGCGCGCCGTGCGCGCGGGCGGCGCGGCCCCGGTGACCGAGCGCACGATCACGCGAGAGGAGCTGCAGCGCGGGTACGCGGGGCAGGACGCGCCGCTCCTGTTGACCCGCGTGCCGGGGATCACGGCGTATTCCGAGAGCGGCTCGTTCACCGGGTACAGCTACCTGCGCTTGCGCGGGCTTGACCAGAACCGCATCAGCCTCTCCTTCGACGGGATTCCGCTCAACGATCCCGAGGATCAGGCGTTCTATTTCTCCAACGTGCCCGACTTCGCGAACAGTGTGCAGTCGGTGCAGGTGCAGCGCGGGACCGGCACGAGCGCATTCGGCGCGGCCTCGTACGCGGGCTCCGTCAACTTCCAGTCACTCGACCTTGCGGCCGCGCCGCGTGGCGGGGAGCTGCAGCTCACCGCGGGCGCGTTCGACACGCGTCGCGCGGCGCTGCAATGGCGTTCGGGGCTGACCGGTGGCCGCTGGGCGATGGCGGCGCGAGCCTCCGCGCACGAGACCGACGGATTCCGGCGGAACTCGGGGAACAACGCCTCGTCGGGCTTTCTCTCCGCGGCGTGGTACGGCGATCGCGATGTGGTGAAGTTCACCGCGTTTGCCGGGCTGTCCAAGCTGCGCTCGTCGTACTACGCCGCCGACGAGGCGACGGTGCGCGCCGATCCCCGCGCGAATCCGATGTCCCCGAACGAGCGCGACCGGTTTGCGCAGGTCTTCTGGAATCTGCAGCACGTCCGCGCCGTGGGCGCGCACGCGGTCTGGACCACGACCGTGTATCGCCAGGGGGCGGGGGGGTGGTTCGACGTCCGCGTGGATCCCGACCTCTGGCGGTTCAACCTGTCGTACACGTGGCACGGCGCGCTGAGCACGTACTCGTATCGTCGTGGCGCGGTGGCGGTGGACGCCGGCGCGCACGTGATGCGCTACCATCGGGACCACTTCCTCACGATCTGGCCGGAACTTGGCGACCGAGTGTACGACAACACCGGTCACAAGAACGAGCAGTCGGCCTTCGGGAAGGTGCAGTGGACGCGCGGCCGCGCGACGTGGTTTGGCGACTTGCAACTTCGTCGAGCCGCGTTTCGCTACGAACCCGTGGTCGCCCTGTCGGCGGGCGCGCCGGCCTCGGCGGAGCCGTCGGTGGACTGGGTGTTCCTGAATCCGAGAGTCGGCCTGTCCTGGCGGCAGGCGGCGCGCCTTTCGCTGTTCGTCTCGGTCGGATCGGTGCGGCGCGAACCGACGCGGGACGACATGTTCGCCGGCTCGGACCATCTCGACGCCAGCAATGCGCCGTCCATCCTGCCGCTCGACCGGGTGCGCCCCGAGCATGTCGTGGACTACGAAGCGGGGGCGACTTGGACGACCGCGACTCTGCGGGCCTCAGCCAACCTGTTCGCCATGGAGTTTCGCGAGGAAATCGCCGCGGTAGGCGCGCTCAGCCTCACGGGGTCGCCCCTGCGGGTAAACGTCGGCGGCTCGCATCGGCGCGGCGTTGAGGCCGAGGTGCGGTGGCAGGCGACGCCGGCGTTGGCGATCGACGCGGCAGTTGCCCTGACCGAGGCGCGCATCAAGCGATTCGTCAACGCCGGCACCGGCGAGGCCTATCGCAACGTGCGCTCCCGGCTCACGCCGCGGGTTGTGGCGACGCAAGGTGTCGTCTGGCAGATGGGCCGCGGCATTTCCCTGGAGAGCGAGGCGCGCCAGGTCTCGGCGTCGCCGCTGACGAACACCGGCGACCGACGCGCGACACTGTCGGCTTACGTGCTCTTGGACGGCGGGCTGTCGTGGGTCCGCGGCGCGGCAAGCCTGTCCGTGCGGCTGCACAACGTGCTGGACCGCCTGGCGTTCGGCGGCGGCTACGCGAGCGAGGGGACGAACTACGTCTTTCCGTTCGCGACGCGCCACCTGATGGTGACCGTGCGGCGTCGCTTCTAAGCCCAGCGGCGCCTATCTTCCACCATCCATGAACCCGCCCCCTATCCCTCGCGGCGAACGCTCCCGACTCGACGGACTGGCCTTCGGGCTGCTCGCGCTCGGTGTCGTCGCCTTCCTTTCGCTCTCGACGCTGCATCGTGTGCAGCGCGAGCGTGCCGATCAGGCGGCGACGGTCGTCGCCCTTGGGCAGGACGTGCGGCTCGATCTCAAAGGGGCGCACATCGCCGTCAAGGAGTTCGTCGCCGGCGCGACGAACGTGAATCCGGCCATCGATGTGGACGCGCGCTACGCGCACGCGCTGCGGTTGATCGACCAGTTGTAGGACGCGACCAGCTCCGCCTCCGCGCTGTCGTCGCCGCTGGGCGCCGATCCGCTGGCGGCCGACCGGCTCTCCAGCCTTCGGGCGCGAGTGTCCGCGTTGCGCGAGCTGGCCATCGCGTGCGCCGCGGCCGCGCGTTCGGGCCGGCCAGCCGAACCGTCGCTCGCGCGCCGCTACGACGCCGCGCTGGACGCGGCGTTGCTCGAGGCACGCGGCGTCAGCGAGATGCTGCTCGCCAGAGTCGCCCGCTTCGCCATGCTCGCGAAGCGGATGGACGCCGTCGCCGACGTCGTCGTGGCCTTGGTCTTCGTGCTGAGCGCGGCGCTGATCTGGCGCCAGCGGCGCCGGCAGGCCGGCGAACTGCGTCGATTGTCAGAGGAGGGGACCTCCTCGGCGCGCGACGCGCTCTCCCGCGAGGCACGCGCCCGCGCCCTGCTCAACTCCACCATCGACGCCATCATCGCCTCAGACGAGCTGGGTCGCATCACCGGCTGCAACCCGGCGGCCGAGCGTCTCTTCGGCTACGCCGAGCGCGAGCTGCTGGGCCAGCAGGTGCGCGAGTTGACCGGCGAACCCTATCGCTCGCGGTCGCCTGAGGTGCTCGGCGCGTACTTTGCGCGGGCGCGCGAGAGCAGCCGTGGGGTAACCGAAATCGTGACGGGGCGCCGCCGGGACGGTCGAGAGATGGTCCTCGACATGTCGTTGAGCGCGGTCACGGTCGGCGGTGAACTCTCGTACATGGCCGTCGTGCGCGACATCGGCGAGCGTGTCGCCGCGGAACAGCGCTTCCAGGCGATTTTCGACCACGCCACGTCGGCGCACTTCCTGCTGCGCGGCGCGTCGGTCACCGACTGCAACGAGGCCGCCGTGCGGCTGTTCGCCGCGACCGACAAGGGCGCGCTCTCGGCGCTTGACCTGCCCGCGCTCCTCCCCGAGCACCAACCCGATGGCGACGTTTCGGCGACGGTGGCCGAGGGGCACCTCGCGCGTGACCGGGCCCACGGCGCGCATGTGGTGGAACTGCAGTGCCGCCGGCTCAATGGCGAGCTGTTCGCCGCGGAGATGACCTACACCCCGGTCGAACTCGAGGGAGAGGCGATCACGCTGCTTGAGGTTCGCGACCTGACCGAACGCCGGCAGAGCGAGCAGGCGCTGGTGGTCGCCAAGGAGACCGCCGAGAACGCCGCGCGCGCCAAGAGCCAGTTCCTCGCCACGGTGTCGCACGAGGTGCGCACGCCGATGAACGGCATCATCGGCATGACGGGGCTGCTGCTCGAAAGCGAGCTGGACGAGCAGCAGCGGCAGTACGCGCACGCCATCAAGACGTCGTCCGACTCGCTGCTCACGATCATCAATGACATTCTCGATTTCTCGAAGGTCGAGGCGGGCAAGCTGACCCTCGAGCCACTGCCGTTCGATCTGGTCGGCACGTTGGAAGAGGCCTGCGACATCATGGCGCCCGCCGCCGATGAAAAGCGGCTGGCGCTGGCGCTGCATGTCGGCCGCGGGGTGCCGACGCGGCTGGTGGGCGACGGCGGACGCATCCGTCAGATGGCGCTCAACCTCCTGTCCAACGCCGTAAAGTTCACAACGTTTGGCCACATCGTGCTGGAAATCGAGGTGATCGAGCGGCGCGGATCCGACGCGATGGCGCGGCTCTCGGTGCACGACACAGGCATCGGCGTGCCCGAGGCGGTGCAGTCGCGCATTTTTGAGGACTTCTCGCAGGCCGATGCCTCGATGTCACGCCGCTTCGGCGGCACGGGACTCGGGCTGGCCATCACCCGTCGGCTGGCCGAGATGATGGGCGGCGCGGCCGGCTTCCGCTCCGTGGAGGGGCGTGGATCCTCGTTCTGGGTGACGCTGCGACTGAGCGTGCCGCCCGACGCCCATGAGGCGTCGCCCGCGCCAGACCTGGCGGGGCGTCGAGTGCTGGTGGTGGACGCCCACGATGTCACGCGGCGCGCCATCGCGCAGCGCATCGAGGGATTTGGGGCGACGGTGGATACCCGGGCGATGGCCGACCACGGGCTCCAGCTGCTCCGTCAGGGTGCGGCGGGCGGGCAGCCGTACGACGTCGCCTTCGTCGAGTACGGCATTCGCACGGCGGAGAACGACGACTTTGTGCAGGCGATCCGCCGCGAGCGCGCCATTGCCATCACGCCACTGGTGCTGCTCGTGCGGTCGAGCGACGGATTTGCGGCCGGCGCGGCGGCGCCCGTCGGGTACGTGGACATGGTCACCAAGCCGGCGCGGGGCAAACCGCTGCTCGCGGCCATGCGCGCCGCGCGCGCCGCGCGCGAGCGACATCGCAACCCCGAAGAGATCACCGACCCCAAGCCGATCCCGCGTCGGAAGTCGAGGGTTCGCTCCGCCGCGGACGCGAAGGCGAGCGCGGCCTTCAGTGGGATGTCCATCCTGCTCGCCGAGGACAATCCCGTCAACCAGATGGTGGCCAAGGCGATGCTCGAGCGCGCGGGATGTGTGGTGCAGGTGGCCGCGGACGGCGCGGCGGCGGTGAAGACATCAGAGGGGGAGGCGTTCGATCTGATTTTCATGGACTGCCAGATGCCGGTCCTCGACGGCTACGCAGCGACGGCCGCCATCCGCCGGCGGGAGGGCGACGCGGCACACACGCCGATCATCGCGATGACCGCGAATGCCATGCCGGGCGACAGGGAGCGCTGCCTCGCCGCCGGTATGGACGACTACATCGCCAAGCCGATCGACGACGCGGTGCTGCGCGCGGCGCTCGAGAAGTGGGGCGCGCAGGGATCCGTGGAGTGACAAGCGGGCGGCGCCGAGGCGCCGCCCGCTTCGCGTTCTGCCGGGACGTTCCGGAACGGCGGCTCAGCGTACCTGCAGCAGCTTGATCTGGAAGACGAGCACCGCGTTTGCCGGGATCGATCCCGAGCCGCCCTCGCCGTATCCCAGTGCGGGGGGAATGACGAGCTGCCTCGTCCCACCGACTTTCATGCCCTGCACGCCCTCGTCCCATCCCTTGATCACGCGGCCGGCGTTCAGCAGGAACTCGAAGTACGGTGGAGTCCGCTTCTCGGTGGCGTCGAACTGCACGCCGTTCACGAGCCATCCGCTGTACTCGACCCGCACCGTGAAGCCTGCCGCCGCCGTCGTGCCCGTCCCGCTGACGACGTCCTTGTAGTAGAGCCCGCTCGCCGTCTTGGTCATCGACGCCAGCGTCACGTTGAGCGACGGGTGATACGCCGTGGTGGCCGGATCCGACGTGTAGACATTGGTGTCCACCGGCGCGGTGGTGCCGGAGCTGCCGCTGTTGCAGCCCGCGAGGGCGACGGCGGCGAGGGCGATCAGGACGGGACGGACGGCGCGCATGGCGATGGGGACATGAGGGAGGGGCCGGCGGCAGCGTTGCCGCCCCCGACGTCGAAAAATGCACCGGGACGCTCCCCACGTGCAGGGGGACGTCCGCGGTTCATACCCCTGCCGGCGGCGTGGGTGTCACCAGCCGCCGCAGGCCGCGCGCGCACGCGGCCGACGTGGCCGCGAGAAAGGCGGCGTAAGCCAGCGTGAGCACGATCAGGGAGACGCCGGACATCCGGAAGACCGTGCCGAACAACACGGAGAGGCGCCCCACGGGGCCGAGCGAGGCCGAGTAGAGCAGCAGCGCGCCCCATGCGCCGGCACCGGCGAGGGCCGTCGTGAGCACAAGGCCGCGCTCGGCAACCGCCCACGCGCCGTACGCCGCGCCGACAACCGCCACTGCCCACCAGCCAGCTGCCCAGGTGCCGATGGCAATGACGAGTATGAGTCCGAGGAGATGCGAGAGCCACCGCATGGGTCAGCGTTCCGGTACGAAGGTGAGCGAGAAGCGCGGCGACGGCAGTTCGGCAGGGCTCCGCGGGAAGCGCAGCGTGTCGAGCACGCCCGCGGTCCACGACGGCAGGCGATCAGCATAGCGGTCGCTCACCGGATTGCCGGATTGCCCGCCCGGATACGTCCCCCAGGCGCGGATGTCCGGGCTGAGCTCGACGACAAAGCGCCAGCTCGCGCCGTGCGTGCCGCTGCCGTCCGACGGACTCAGCGTGCCTCGGCCCGACGGCATCGGGAGGCGCGACCGGCCCAGTCCGGGGATTCCCAGCATGTGGTTGATGGTTGCCGTGCGGATGTTCGACCAGCGCCAGCGCGGCCCCGGCGGACCGTGGCGCCGCACAACTTCGCGATACGCGGCGCCGATGCTCGCGACCAACACGCTATCGCGCGTCTCGCGCACCGTCGTGGCGCGCGCGTCCCACCACGGCGACGATTCGTCGCGCATCAGCTGCGCAAGGATCGTGGCGCTGGGCGTCGGCGCGCGGCGCACGTTGGTGGCGCCGCGCAGCTCGTCCCACGTTCGCTGGCTGAGCTCCTGCATCATCGCGTCGTACAGCACCGCGCGTTCGTTGTCGGGCGTGAAGCGTCCGTCCCACTCCCGGAGCAGCGCCGCGCCGCGCACCGCGGCCGTGTCGGTCTGGCCGCGCGCCGCCAGCCGCGCCACGGCGTCGAACATCGGCAGCGTGAACAGCTCCGTCTGCGCGCTCACCGGGTCGGTCTGATAGCGGCGCATCGCGTCCGGCGTCACCGCGGAGTCGGCGCGCAGGAGGGCGTTGATGCGCATCGCGCGGAAGGGCGACGGCCAGTTCGATCCGAGGTAGCCGGGATCAACGATTGGATCCTTCGGCTGTTGGTTCGCCGATGCGAGATAGCCCTGCGCCGGATCCAGCGCCTGCGGATAGCGGTCGAGCGGCCAGTACCCCTGCCAGTCGTTCGCGCTGCGCGTGCCGTCGGCAATGCGGTCGCCCCGCACCCCCGCGCCGCGGATCGGATAGGAGCCCGTGGATCGAATCGCGATGTGGCCGGCGGTATCGGCGGTGAGGAAGTTCTGCGCGGGCGCCACGTACGCGCCCATCACCTGCATCCACTCCGCGACCGAGTGCGACTGGGCCCCATCGCGGAGCAGGCGTCCCTCGTCGGACACCTCGAGCGCCGTCCAGCGGCGCGAGAGCCACTTGCCCGCCGTCCGAATCATCGGCCCGCGGTGCGTGTGGTAGATCGTGTCCGTGCGCAGCACGCGCCCGCTCTTGCCGCGGAACGCCTCAATGCGCCGCTCCACTGGGCGCCATGCGCCGTCTACTTCGTACCGTGTCGGCCGGCGCCGATCGTCCACCTTCTCCTCGTAGTAGTCGAGAACATCCGCGCCGGTGTTCGTGGCCGTCCACGCCATCGATCGGTTGAAGCCGATCGGGACGATCGGGCCGCCCGGGATCGTCACGCCGTACGTGTCAATGGCGCCCGGCACCTGCAGGTGCACCTCGTACCAGACGGACGGCAGGGTCAGCTCGAGATGTGGGTCGCCGCTCAGGAGGGCGCGACCCGCGGCGGCCCGCGACGGCGCCACCGCCCAGTTGTTGCTGCCGACTGCCACCTCGCCCGTGCCACGCAGCCCCGCCAGCACCGGCGAGTCCATGTCCCGTTCCATCGCCTGTGCGATGACCAGCTTCGCGCTGTCGTGCGGGGCGGGCGGTGGGAGGACGCCGCCGGCAAAGCGCGGCGCGCGCCGGCCCTCGACGGGCTGGATGGGCTCTTGGATCGGCGCGTTGGAGGGGAACAGGGCATCCGCGGCCTTCTCGCCGACCATCGCCTCCACCCGTGCGCGCCGCAGTTCCTCATCGTTCCACGCCAAGGTCAGCGACATGCGCGCGAGCAGGTAGTACGTGTACTCCGCCCGCCACGGCTGCGGGCGCGCGTTCAGCAGGCGATACTCGAACGGGAGTTCGTCGCGCGACATCTGTTCGATGTAGGCGTTCACTCCCGCGGCGTACGCTTCCACCAGCGCGCGATGCGCCGACGTGTCGGGAATCGCGTTCCACTTGCGCATCGCGCCCCATGCGAGCCCCTGCGCGCGCGCCTCGCGGTCCGCCTCGAGCGCGGTGGCACCGGCCATCTCGGAAAGCGTGCCAGCCACGGCGCGCGTCTGCAGCTCCATCTGGAACAGCCGGTCTCGCGCGACGACGAAACCGAAGGCGCGCATCAGGTCGGCCTCGTATCGCGCGAAGATGTGCGGCACGCCCCGCTCGTCGTAGCGTACCGCGACGCTGTCGCGCAGCCCAGCGAGGCGCAGCGAGGCATCGCGCGGCAACTCGGCCGTGCGCGCCACGGCCCAGATGCCGTGCGCTGGATCGAGGAACGGTCCGAGCGGAGGCACTCGGCCAATCGGCTTCGCCCCGATCCAGAGCGCGCCGGCCAGCGCCGCGCCCGAGAGCAGGATCGACGCGACCTGGCCGGCGCGTGCCACGACGGGGTGCACGGGGGCGCGGTTGCTCATCCGCGGTCGCCGCCAAGGATGTCGCCGAGCGGGCCAAGCACGCCGCCCTCATCGCGGCGCTGTCCCATGCCCAGCCGCGACGCGGCGATGATCTTGTCGGCCATGCGCGCGAACGGCAGGGTCTGCAGGATGACCTTGCCCGGGCCGGTGAGGTGCACGAAGAAGAGGCCCTCGCCGCCGAAGAGCGCGTTCTTGATCCCCGGCACAGTACGGATGTCGTAGTCGATGGAGGCCTGCATCGCCACGAGGGTACCGGTGTCCACGCGAAGCGTCTCACCCGGGCGCAGTTCCTTTTCCACCAGCGCGCCGCACGCGTGCACGAAGGCCAACCCGTCGCCCGAGAGGCGCTGCAGGATGAACCCCTCGCCGCCGAAGAAACCGGCGCCGATCCGGCGGGTGAAGGCGATGTCGAGGCTCACGCCACGCGCGGCGCACAGGAACGAGTCCTTCTGCGCGATGATCTGGCCGCCCCATTCGCGCAGGTCGAGCGCCTTGATCTTGCCAGGAACGGGCGCCGCAAACGCGACATCCTGCCGTCGCGTGCCGGCGTTGCCGAACATCGTGATGAAGAACGACTCGCCCGTCAGGATGCGCTTGCCGGCGCCGAGCAGCTTGCCGAAGAGGCCGCCCGCCTGGTTGTTGGGGTCGAGTGTCGTCGCCATCTGGATGCCGTCTTCCATGTAAAGCATCGCGCCGGCCTCGGCGATGACGCCCTCGCCAGGGTCGAGCGTGATGATGACGCCCTGGAGGTCGTCGCCGATGAGTCTGTAGTCGATGATGTCAGCGGGCATTGCGAGTACCTCTTCCTAGGTGCAGGGAGCAGGGAACAGAGTGGGGTGCAGGGGGGAGGGAACAGGGTGGGGTGCAGGGGCCGGGTGGTGGGGATTACAAGGCTGACTGCCGTGCGCTGTCGAAAGAACGCACGATTTCACCCGCGGGTTGCACGGCGTCAATCGTCGCAACGCTGCGGCCGGCTTGCCAGTACTCACTCGAGCCGGATCCTTCGCGCTGCTGGTCGCGCTTCAGGCGCCAGAGGCCGCGCAGGCCGAAGTACGAGCGCGCCCAGTGCTTGGTCTTGCGCCCCTTGAACATCCAGCGCCAGAACGCGTTGATCTCGGTGCCGAGCCGCTGAATGTACGGCGTGTTGATGACGGCGACGGGGACGCCCGTCAGGCGCTGCGTCGCCACGATGTCGCGTTCCGCGGCGGCTACGATGGCCTGCTTGTACGACTCGCTCGTGCGGCACTCGGTGGCGGCGATGAAGCGCGTCCCGCACTGCACGGCGGCGTAGCCGTGGGGGAGGACGTCCACGAACTCGCCCGCGCTTCCCACGCCGCCGGCGGCGACGATGGGGAGGCCGAGCGGAAGCAGCTCGTCGAGCAGGGCGCGCGGATCCTTGTTGCCGAGGTGGCCCCCCGCGCGGTCGTTCACGGCGATCAGACCGTCCACCCCCACGTCGCGCCCCTTCTCGCCCCACCGATGATTGATCACGTCGTGGTAGACCACGCCGCCGGCGGCATGCACCTTGTCCACCACCCAGCGCGGATTGCCCAGCGAGGTAATGAAGAAGCGTACGCCCTCCTCGAGGGCGATGTCCACCCAGCGGATCATCCGCTGTTCGTACACCTTCGACGACTTCTCGACGAGGGCGTTGAAGCCGATGGGGCGCCCGCCGGCGAGCCGGTTGATGAGCCGCAGCCCCTCGCGGTACTCGTGGCCATGCACGTACGTGAGCGAAATGGGCTGCACCACGCCGATGCCGCCGGCCGCCGATACGGCCGCGACGAGTTCGGGGTTGGAGCAGGGATACATCGGCCCGCAGATGAGCGGCACCGTCGCGCCGGTCTGGGCGAGGAAGCGGTCCTGCCACTCGTGGTTCATTCGCGCACCGGGCCCAGCTTCCAGGTGACGGTCGCGCGGGCAACAATGTCGCCGGCCGCGTCGGACACGTCCGAGAGATACTCGTATTCGCCGGCGGCGAGGTCGGCCGGCACCACGCACCGGCTCTCCGCCACGAGCACGCCGCGCCCCTTCTTGAAGTACTCGATGGTGATCTTTGTGACGATGCCGCGCATCCCGGCGGGGAGCGCGGCCAGCATCGCCAGCCCGCTCGCCATCTCGGCGACGTTCATCAGGGCAATGGCATGCACCGAACCCAGATGCTGGCGGAGCCCGCGCCGTTCGACGATGCGCACGCGCGCGTGCCCGGGCTCGAGGAGCAGCACGCGCGGCGACACCGAGCCGGAGTACGGGACCATCCACCCGAGCAGCTTGCTGAAGATCCAGCCGCCGCCGGGGAGGGCGGAGAGTTGCCGCCAGCGTTTCAACACGGTCGCGCCGGGCGCGTCATTTCGCATCGGCAAAAACTAACGCCTGCCCCTTCGGGGAACCACGCCCACGTAGATTGCATCCGTATCTGCATCGCCATCCCAATCGAAATCCGAATCCGAACTCCGCATCCTAATCGCCGTCGATGTCCGATCTGCCGCCCGAAGTTCGCCCCGCACCTCCAGTCGCCGAGCGCCGGCGCACGGTCCTGACGCTCCACGGTGAAGCCCGCCTGGACGACTACGCCTGGCTCCGCGAGCGCGACAACCCCGAGGTGACCGCCTACCTCGAGGCGGAGAACGCGTACACCGCGGCGATGACAGCGCACACCACGCCGTTGCAGGAGCAGCTCTATGCCGAGATGCTCGCCCGCATCCAGGAGGATGACGCGACCGTGCCCGTCCCGCGCGGCGAGTGGCGGTACTACACGCGAACGGAGAAGGGCAAGGCGTATCCGATCTTCTGTCGGATGGCACAGGCAGAGGCGGGGGCAGCGAGCAGCGGAGCAGCGGAACGGGCACGGGAGCACGTGATCCTCGACCAGAACGCGGAGGCCGAGGGGCGCGAGTTCTACCAGCTCGGCGCGTTTGAGGTCAGTCCCGACCACCGCCTGCTCGCGATCCTCGAGGACACCGCCGGCTACGAGGACTTCACGCTCCGCGTCCGCGACCTCTCTACGGGGGAGTGGCTCCCCGATCGCCTGGAGAAGCTGGGCTTCGGACTGGCCTGGGCGTCGGACAGCCGGACGATCTTCTACACGACCACCGACGAGGCCAAGCGCTCCGATCGCGTCTGGCGTCACGCGCTGGGCGCGCCGCGCGATCAGGACGCCGAAGTCTTCCACGAGCCCGGTGTGCTGAACAACGTCGGCGTCCACCGCGCGCGGTCCGGAACCCACGTTGTGATCACGTCGGCCTCGTTCACCGATGGCGAGGCGTGGTTGGTGGACGCCGTGCGCCCGGCATCGCCGCCCGCACTTGTGCGCGCGCGGCGCGCGCAGGTGGAGTACGATGTGGAGCCGGGCGACGGCTGGCTCTACGTCTGCACCAACGAGGAGGCGCCCAACTTCAAGGTGATGCGCGCGCCGCTCGACCGCCCCGGCGCGTGGGAAGAGTGGCTGGAGCACCGCCCCGACACCTTCGTGGAAGGCGTGCTCGTCTTCAAGCGGTTCGTCCTCGTGCAGGAACGCCGGTCCGGCCTGCGCACGCTGCGCGTGACCGACGTCGCGCGCAACGAGACGCACTACATCGAGTTTCCGCAGGCGGCGTATGGCGTGCAGCTCGGCGCAAACCCCGAGTTCGACCAGCAGGCGCTCCGGTTCACGTACTCCTCACTCGCCACGCCAGACACGGTCTTCGACTACGATCTGGCCACGCGCGCGCGCATCGAGCGCAAGAAGGAGCCAGTGCTCGGCGGCTTCGACGAGTCGCGCTACGCCATCGAGCGCTTGGAGGCGACGGCCCGCGACGGCACCCGCGTGCCCATTTCGCTGGTATACCGAACGCCCTTCGCCCGCGACGCATCGCGTCCGCTCCTGCTGTACGCCTACGGGTCGTACGGCTTCACCATGGAGCCGACGTTCAACTCCCAGCGTATCTCGCTGCTCGATCGCGGCTTCGTTTACGCCATCGCCCACGTGCGCGGTGGCCAGGAGATGGGGCGCGCCTGGTACGACGACGGCAAGATGATGAAGAAGCTGAACACCTTCACCGACTTCATTGATGTCGCCGAGCATCTGGTGCGCGAGCGGTACACGTCGCCGGAGCGATTGGCGGCAAACGGCGGAAGCGCCGGCGGCTTGTTGATGGGCGTCGTCGCGAACCTCCGCCCCGACCTGTTCCGCACCATTGTGGCCGACGTGCCGTTCGTGGACGTGATCAACACGATGCTCGACGACTCCATCCCGCTCACCGCGCAGGAGTGGCTGCAGTGGGGGAATCCGCAGGAGTCCGAGGCGTACGCGTACATGCGCCAGTACTCACCGTACGACAACGTGACCGCGCAGGCGTACCCGCGCCTGCTCGTCACCAGCGGCGTGAACGATTCGCGCGTGGCGTTCTGGGAGCCCGCCAAGTGGGTGGCGAAGCTGCGGGTGACCTCAACCGGGACGCAGCCGCTGCTCCTCAAGATGAACATGGGGGCAGGGCACGGCGGGGCGAGCGGGCGCTACGAGCGCCTGCGCGAGACGGCGTTCAGGTACGCGTTCATTCTGGAGCAGTAGGCGCCCGCTACCCCAGGCTCCTCAGGTAGGTTGGCGCGCGCCGCGCCCTGGTCACCTGTTCGAACGCGAAAGCGTACGAGATCAACGCGCCTTCGCTCCACGCCTTCCCGATGAAGCTCAGCCCCACGGGGAGTCCGTGCACCATGCCCATCGGCACGGTGATGCTCGGGTAGCCGGAGACCGACGCGTACGTCGTGTCGCCGCCGGTGAAGTGGTCGCCGTTCAAGAGGTCGGTCGTCCAGGCCGGCTGGTTCGACGGCAACACGATCGCGTCGAGCCGGTGCTTGGCCATCACTGCGTCAATGCCCTGCGTGCGCGTAAGGCGCAGGCACAGCGCGCGTGCGTCGAGATACTTCTTGTCCGTCAACGGGCCGCACTTCTGCGCGCGGAGCAAGATCTCCTGCCCGAACCACGGCATCTCGCGCGCCTTCTCGCGCTCGTTCCACGCGATCAGGTCGGCGAGCGTCTTCACCGCGACGTTGGGACCGCGCGACGCGAAATACGCGTTGAGTCCCGCCTTGTATTCGTAGTCGAGCACGGTCAACTCGGCGGGGCCGAGCTGCGATGGCGTTGGCAGTGAAGCGGGGTCGATAATGACCGCGCCGTCCTCCTTCATCGCGATGATGGCCGCCTCGAGCGCGGCGTCCACGTCGGGATTGAACCCTGCCTGCGCCCGCGCCACGCCAATGCGCTTGCCGCGCAGTCCATCGCCCTTCAGAAAGGCTGTGTAGTCGGTCCGCGCCTTGCCCGCGCTCGGCTTCGTTGCCGGATCGCGCGCATCCACACCCGTGAGCGCGCCCAGCAGCACTGCCGCATCGGCCACCGTGCGGCACATCGGGCCGGCGGTGTCCTGCGACGCCGCAATGGGAATGATTCCCGACCGACTCCACAGACCGAGTGTCGGCTTGAATCCTACCAGCCCGCAGATCCCCGACGGCGAGATGATCGAGCCGTCGGTTTCCGTGCCGATCCCTAGCGTTGCGAAATCGGCGGCGAGCGCGGCTCCCGTGCCGGAACTCGATCCGCTCGTGTTGCGGTCAAGCACGTACGGATTGTGCGTCAGCCCGCCGCGCCCGCTCCAGCCACTCGTGGACCGCGTCGATCGATAGTTGGCCCACTCGCTCAGGTTCGTCTTGCCGAGCAGGACGGCCCCCGCCTCGCGCAGGCGCTTCACAATGAAGGCGTCCTGCAGCGGCCGGCTGTCAGCCAGCGCGAGCGAACCGGCCGTCGTGCGCATCCGGTCGGCCGAATCGATGTTGTCCTTGATGAGCACGGGGATTCCGTGCAGCGGACCGCGCACCTTGCCCGCCTTTCGCTCAGCGTCCATCGCCGCGGCGATCGCCTCGGCGTCGGGGTTGAGTTCGATCACCGCATTGATCGCCGGCCCCTGCTTGTCCATCGCCGCGATGCGCTGGAGATACCGCTCCGTCAGCGCGCGCGAGGTGAGTTCACCGCGCGCCATCATGGAGGACAGCTCGGCGGCGGTCTTCTCGAAGAGCGCGTCCTCGAGGCGCGGAGACGTCCCAATGGGGCCCGAGGACGGAGCAGACGGTGACGCGGTCGCGAGCGAGGGTGGCAGCGTCGCCGCCGCAGCGGCCGCCGCCACGCTGGCAACGAAGCCACGGCGCGACAGGTCAGAGGGAACTTGGCGGTGGTCGTGGTCGGCAGACACAGGGCGAAGAAGGGAAGAGACTCCTGCGTGCCGCGCAGGACGGGTCGGGAGAAGGTACCGGCGTGCCGGATAGCACGCGAGCGGACACTCCAGTGGCGCGTCGTCATTCCCCCGCAGCAGCAGTTCTCCGTGCCCTCCGCGTCTCCGTGGTAAAGCAGTAATTGTCGGCTTCGAACACTCCCCGTCCCCCGTCCCCTCCTCTACCCCGTCCCCCGTCCCTCCTACGTCAGGTGTTTTCCGTACGCGATCTAGCAATTTCGCTGAACGCGGCAGGTGGACCGCGCCGGTATTCTTCAAGGTCGCGCAACCCTGATCCTGTCGGTATTCTCAGGGCGCGGCGCCGTTCGCCGGTACGCGGCGCGGCGAGTCCTCCAGGTACTTACACCCACAATTCAGAAGCTCATGACCACTCAAAACAGCGTGACAGTGGCCGTTCCCCGGGAGACCAAGCCCGGTGAGCTGCGCGTCGCGCTCGTTCCTGCAGACGCGGTTCGGCTCATCAAGGCCGGGCTGAGCGTCAAGGTCCAGGCAGGGGCGGGCAATACGGCGCACTACACCGACGCGGCGTACGAAAAGGCCGGCGCGACGGTGGTGGCTGACGCGGCGAGCCTCCTTAGCGGCGCCGACGCCGTGCTCAAGGTCCAGCCGCCGACTGTCGAAGAGGCCGGACAGATCAAGCAGGGCGCGCTGGTCATCTCGTTCCTGCAGCCCGTCGGCGACGCCGCCGTGGTGCAGGCGCTCGTGGCGCGGAATATCACGGCGCTCTCCATGAACCTCGTGCCGCGCACCACGCGCGCGCAGGTGATGGACGCCCTCTCCAGCCAGGCGACGGTCTCCGGATACCGCGCCGCGCTGATGGCGGCGCAAACGCTGCCGAAGTTCCACCCGATGCTCACGACGGCCGCCGGGACCATTCCCCCAGCGACCGTCTTTGTCATCGGCGCCGGTGTGGCCGGCCTTCAGGCCATCGCCACGGCGCGCCGCCTCGGCGCCAATGTCCGCGCCTTTGACATCCGCGACGCCGCGCGCGAAGAGGTGCTCAGCCTCGGCGCGACCTTCGTGGCCAGCGAGTTGGTCAGCAAGGAGAGCCAGGACGCCGGCGGCTACGCCAAGGAGCAGACCGAGGACAAGCAGGCCGCCATCAAGGCCGCGCTCACCAAGCACGTGGCCGAGTCGGACTGCCTGATTCTCTCGGCGTCGGTCCCCGGCAAGAAGGCGCCGGTGCTCGTCACCGAGGAGATGGTCAAGGGAATGAAGCACGGCGCGGTCATCGTGGATCTCGCGGCGGAGCAGGGCGGCAACTGCGCCGTCACGAAGCCCGGCGAGACGTACGTCACCAGCGGCTTCGTCACCGTCTGCGGCCCGGTCAACGTGGCCAGCAGCATGCCGACGCACGCCAGCCTGCTGTACAGCAAGAACACGGCGAGCGTGCTGCAGTATCTCGTCAAGGACGGCGCCATCGTTCTCAACCCAGAGGATGAGATCGTGAAGGCCATGAGCGTGAAGGGAGGTGCCCAGTGACTGACGCCCTGATTGGCGGCATTGTCGTCTTCGTGCTCGCGAGCTTCGTGGGCTTCGAAGTGATCAACAAGGTTCCGTCGCTCCTGCACACCCCGCTGACGTCGGCGTCCAACGCGATCTCCGGCATCACGATCGTCGGCTCGATGGTCGTGGTTGGGATGATCACGCCGGAGCTGTCGAACGTGTTCGGGGTGATCGCCGTCATCTTCGCCATGATCAACGTGGTCGGCGGCTATCTCGTGAGCGACCGCATGCTGGCGATGTTCGGGGCCGACAAGAAGAAGGACGAGAAGGAGGCCAAGTCATGATGCAGCACGTGGCTGAACTCGCCTATCTCCTTGCGGCCATCATCTTCATCATTGGCCTCAAGTGGCTCTCGTCGCCCGTAAGGGCGCGCAAGGGCAACATGCTCTCCGCGGTCGGCATGCTGATCGCGATCCTCGTGACCCTGCTCGACAAGCAGATCGTATCGTACGGCCTCATCGCGATTGGCCTGCTCGTCGGTTCGGTGCTGGGCGTCTGGATGGCGCGCGCGGTCAAGATGACCGCCATGCCCCAGATGGTCGGCCTCCTCAACGGCTTCGGCGGCGGCGCCTCGCTGCTTGTCGCGGCCGCCGAGTGGTACCGGCTCATCCAGCCGGGCCAGCTGCTGACCACTGGCACGGCGGTGACCATCTACCTGTCGTCGCTCGTTGGCGGCGTGACCATCGCCGGTTCGGTGGTCGCCGCGCTCAAGCTGCAGGGGTGGGTGGTGCCGGATCGCCCGGTGCTCTTCCCGGGGCGGCATGCCCTCAGCATCGGACTCATCCTGACCGTCATCGCGATGGGCGTCTACCTGGGCTACAACCCCGGGACGATGTGGGCGTTCATCGTGCTGAACCTCGCGTCGATGATCCTCGGCATCCAGCTCGTGATCGCCATCGGCGGTGCCGACCAGCCGGTCGTCATCTGCCTGCTGAACAGCTATTCAGGCATCGCCGCGGCGATGACCGGGTTCGTGATCAACAACCACGGTCTGATCATCACCGGCGCCCTCGTGGGCGCGTCGGGTATCATCCTCACCAACATCATGTGCAAGGCCATGAACCGTTCCATTTGGAACGTGCTCTTTGGCGGCGTGGGCGTGGTGGTGGCGGGGAGCGGTGGCGACAAGGGCGCGGCGCTGCGGGCCAAGGGCGTGCGCACCATCACTCAGGAAGACACGGCCGCCCTGCTCGGCTACGGCAAGCTGGTAATCGTGGTTCCCGGCTACGGCATGGCCGTGGCGCAGGCCCAGCACCAGGTGCGCGAGTTGGCCGACCTGCTGCATAAGCGGGGGGTGGAGGTGCTGTATGCCATTCACCCGGTGGCCGGCCGCATGCCGGGACACATGAACGTGCTCCTGGCCGAGGCGAACGTCCCCTACGAGGCCCTGCTGGACCTCGACGCGATCAACCCGAACTTCGACCGCGCCGACGTGGCCATCGTGATCGGGGCCAACGACGTGGTCAACCCGGCGGCCCGGCACGACACCAGCAGCCCGATCTACGGCATGCCGATCCTGGACGCCGACAAGGCCCAGCACATCATCGTCATGAAGCGCTCGATGAACCCCGGCTTCGCCGGCATCGAGAACGAGCTCTTCTACGACTCCAAGACGCAGATGCTGTTCGGCGACGCCAAGAAGACCCTCCTTGGCCTGATCAACGAGGTCCGGACGCTGGAGTAACCTCCGGCCGATAGGCAGGAAACCGCGGGGCCCGGGAGCTACTCCCGGGCCCCGTGGCTTTCGGGGCAGGGCCTGCTGGGACTGGTGTCGGATCAGGGCAACGACAACGGCTCACCGCTAAGGGCGAAGGGCACGAAGGGGCACGAAGAGACCCTTTGGTGGAATGACAGAGCGCCACGCGGATGCTCGCGTGGCGCGCCGTCGTTCCCCCAGAGAAGTCCTTCGTGTCCCTTTGTGTTCTTCGCCCCTTCGTGGTATCAGTCCCCCATCACCCACGCCGTAATGTCAGTCTCTCGGCGCACAACCTGATGCGCGCGAGTCCGTCTCTGGTGACCCCGGCCCGGAGTCTAAGAGGCTCGAGGCGGCATCCATCACAACCCCACTCATCGACCGCGACCTGACCGCGGCGGGGCGGGGAAGGGCCGGCCGCTACAGAGGCCCGAGCACTTCAGTGTCCGTTTGAGACCGCGCGAGGGCCTCTGGGCCGCCTTTCCCTTCGCCGGAGTGCTTCCGTTTACAGATCGCGGAAGCGTGATGGACATAAGTAAAACAAAAATGCGAGCTTACATTCGTAAGCTCGCGTGGATTCTATATGCATTTGTTCGGATCTTCATGCAGGATTCGTATGCATCGCCCTGCATATCGCCTGTTTCGCGGCTGACGGCTCACATACGTAGTTCTCAACAGCCGCTGCTTCCGGCGTGGTAGCGCTTGCTGGTCGAGCGTGTGCCGCCATCGCTTCCCTTCACCAACGACCAGGTCAGTGAACTGGTCACCACGCCGTGCCCGAGGAACTGATCACAAACCTTTCGGTTCTGAATTCTCAACGCTTGTCATTTGGGCATATGGGCGCGGAGGTCGCGGAAAGCACAACGGGCCGGCATTCGCCGGCCCGCGCGCCTACCCCATCCTTAGAACGGTGCTACGCGCTGGCCGCCTTGCGACGCTCGATCCACCAGTCCTGGACCCAGGTCAGCGGCACGATGAACAGCGGGGTCAGGAACACGGCGAGGAGGGTGTTGATCCAGATCAACGCCATGTAGAAGGCGCTCAGGCCGATGCCGACGATCAGGGTACCGAGCGGTCCGCCGAAGTTCGTTTCCAAGGGGAAGGTCCGGGCAAGGGGTCGAGGCGCGACAAGCGCGCGGTTTCCGCGACGATATCTTAGCAGGATGCCGCCAATCGCGAAAGCGCTGCGTGCGCTCCCGCCGGGTTCTTACCTGCTCGCCGTCTCCGGCGGTCGGGACTCGATGGCGCTCCTCCACGCCTTCGCGGCGGAACGTCGCGGCGACCTGTCCGCCGTGGCGACGTTCGACCACGGCACCGGCCCCGCCGCCGCCGAGGCGGTCGAGCTGGTGATTCAGGAGTGTCTGCGGCTGGGGGTTTCGGTGATTGCCGGTCGAGCCCCGGAGCGACCGGAGGCGGGACGTCTGGCGGCGGGACGTCCGGAGGCGGGTCGCTCGACAACGGGCCGCCCCACCGAGGGTCTCCTGCGCGAGGCGCGCTGGACCTTCCTGCGGGCCGCGGCTGAGGAGCGTGCGGCGACGATTGTGACCGCGCATACCATGGATGATCAGGCCGAGACCGTTGCCATGCGGATCTTGCGCGGGGCCTCGGCGCGCGGGCTGGCTGGGATGGCGTCTCCGACGCCGGGTGTCGTGCGTCCGCTCCTTGGGGTCTCGCGCGCTGCGCTCGCCGCGTACGCGGCGGCGAACGGGGTCCGGCACGTTGAGGATCCGACCAATGCGCAGACGGCATACCTGCGGAACAGGCTCCGTGGCGATGTCCTTGGCGCTGTCGAGTCGCGCCGCCCCGGTTTTCGCGACGAGCTGATCTCGATCGGAGCGCGCGCCGCGCAGTGGCGCGCGGCGATGGTCGGTCTGGTGGACGCGCTCGATGCGCGTCGCGTGGGTGATAGCGTGGTGATCGACGCCGACGCGCTCGCCGGGCTCGCCCGTGATGCGTTGGCGGTGGCCTGGCCGGAGATCGCCGGTCGGGCCGGCGTCGTTCTCGACCGCCGCGGTGTGGAGCGGCTGTCGCATTGGACGCCGACGTCTCGCGCCGGACAGCGGGTGCCACTCTCCGGCGGCGGCACGGTGGAGCGCACGCCGCGGACCTTCGTGGTCCGGCCAGCGCGCGAAACGGCTAAGTAGCGATACCACGGGGGGTTGGTCCCCCTGCTATATTTCCAGTCTATGGCCAACGCATCCGCCGATCCGCGCCTGATGGGGCGCGAGGTCAAGCGCATCGTTTTCTCGGAGCAGGACATCGCCGATCGCGTCGCCGCCCTGGGCCGCGAGATCGCGCACGCCTATCCGGACGGCGAACTGCTTGCCCTCGGCCTCCTCAAGGGGAGCTTCATGTTCACCGCGGACCTCGTGCGGCACATCCCGCGCCCGCTGCAGGTGGACTTCATCGTCGCCGGTTCCTATGGGAGCGGCACGGTCTCGTCCGGCAACGTGCGGTTGCTCTACGATCCGGAAACCAACATGGAGGGGAAGCACGTTCTCCTTGTTGAGGACATCGTGGACTCCGGGCGGACGATGCAGAAGTTGGTGGACCTCCTGGAGACGCGGCGTCCGCGGTCGCTGCAGATCTGCGCGCTGCTGCACAAGCACATCGCGGAGCACCTGGAGCATCCGGTCAGGTTCGTCGGGTTCGACGCGCCGAACGAGTTTCTGGTGGGTTACGGACTCGATCACGCCGAGAACTTCCGGCACGTTCCCTACATCGCCAGCCTCGCCTGAGGGCTGGACGGTCCGACGCGCTCGGCGCGTGGGCCTTCGCTTCCTCCCCAAGACATGCCTCCGACCCCCGCACCCCCAACGCCTCCCTCGAACTTCGGCCGAGTGTCCAAGACCGTCGCCTTCTGGCTGATGGTCATCCTGCTGCCCGTCTTCATCATCCAGTACGCCGGCGGCGGCAAGGACGGCGCGAGCGAGGTGAAGTACACCGAGTACTCGCAGCAGCTACAGGCCGACAACATCCAGTCGGTGACCATCACCGGCGGAAAGGTGGTGGACGGCAAGTTCAAGTCGCCTGTGATGGTCGAGGGACAGCAGGTGCAGAAGTTCACCGTCAAGCTGCCGGTGTCGAACTCGGACAAGGAGCTGGAGAAGCTGACGGCGAAGGGCGTGATCGTGGACGCGCAGGATCCGAGCCCGTCCATCGGCGCGCTCCTCGTCAACTTGCTGCCGTGGATCGTGATCTTCGGCTTCTGGATCTTCTTCCTGCGCCAGATGCAGGCAGGGCCGAACAAGGCGTTCTCGTTCGGCAAGTCGAAGGCGAAGCTCCTGACCGGTGACACGCCCAAGGTGACCTTTGCCGACGTCGCCGGCTGCGACGAAGCGAAGGTGGAACTGCAGGAGATCATCGAGTTCCTGAAGGATCCGCAGAAGTTCACCAAGCTCGGCGGCCGCCTGCCGAAGGGCGCGCTCCTCGTTGGCCCACCCGGCACGGGCAAGACGCTGCTCGCCCGCGCGGTGGCCGGCGAGGCGGGGCGCCCGTTCTTCTCGATGTCGGGCTCCGACTTCGTGGAGATGTTCGTGGGCGTCGGCGCGAGCCGCGTGCGCGATTTGTTCGAGCAGGGGAAGACGAACGCGCCGTGCATCATCTTCATTGACGAAATCGACGCCGTGGGGCGCCATCGCGGCGCCGGCCTCGGCGGCGGGCACGACGAGCGCGAGCAGACGCTGAACCAGCTGCTCGTCGAGATGGACGGCTTCGAGAGCAACGAAGGCGTCATCCTGGTGGCGGCCACGAACCGTCCCGACGTGCTCGACCCGGCGCTCCTGCGCCCGGGGCGCTTCGACCGGCAGATCGTGGTGGACTCGCCCGACCTGCGCGGGCGCGAGGGAATCCTGCGCGTGCACATGCGCAACAAGCCGATGGCCGATGACGTGGACGTCACGGCCTTGGCGCGCAGCACGCCGGGGATGGCGGGCGCCGACCTGGCGAACCTCGTCAACGAGGGTGCCCTGCTCGCCGCGCGCCGCAATCACGACAAGGTCTACATGGCCGACCTCGAGGAGGCCAAGGACAAGGTGATGCTCGGCGCCGAGCGCAAGACGCTCGTCATGAAGGAGGAGGAGCGCCGGCAGACCGCGTACCACGAGGCCGGGCACGCCGTGTGCGCGATCAAGGTCAAGGGAACGGATCCGTTGCACAAGGTGACCATCGTACCGCGCGGCCGCACGCTCGGCGTGGCGTACACGCTCCCCGAGGACGACCGCGTTTCCATCAGCCGGTTGCAGCTGGATGCGCGCTTGATCATGGCGTACGGCGGCCGCGTGGCCGAGGAGATCGTCTTCGGGCGTGAGCGCGTGACGACGGGCGCGGCGAGCGACATTCAGATGGCCACGGCGCTGGCGCGCCGGTACGTGTCGCAGTGGGGGCTGTCCGACAAGGTCGGGCCAATCCTCGTCGGCGACAACGAGCAGGAGCTCTTCCTCGGCGCGCAGCTGATGAGCCGCCGCGAGGTGAGCGAGCGCACGGCGCAGTTGGTGGACGAGGAAGTGTCGCGCATCATCCGCGAGTCGTACGAGAAGGCGCGCGAGGTGCTCACCGAGCACCGGGCGCTGCTGGACTCGCTCGCCGGCGCGCTGCTGGAGCGCGAGACGCTCAGCCGCGACGAGATCAAGCTGCTCGTCGAGGGGCAGCCGCTCCCGCCGCGTGTGCCGCCGGGCAAGGCGTTGCCCGCCGCACCAGCGCCGGTGGCAGCGGTGGAGACCAAGCCGGTGCCGCCGGTGATTGGGGGGCCGGAGGTTCAGCCGGCGTGACGGCGATTTGAGACTTGGACCGAGGATTGCGATTCAGGACCTCGATAGATGATCACGATTGGCGATGGCTCGGCGAATGCCGGGCCATTCGCTTGCCCGATCGACCATCTCCGTCCTCGATCGTGATCCTGAATCGCAATCCTCGGTCCAAATCCTAGATCGTCCGAGACTTACGCACCACGGGCATCCCCGCCTATTTTTCTAGGCTATGCAGGACTTGCCGGATCGTGTGGCCGAGGTGCGGGGCCGCATCGCGGAGGCCGTGCGCCGGGGCGGGCACGGGCAGGCGGTGCGGCTGGTGGCCGTGACCAAGACGCACGGGCCGGAGATGGTGGCGGCGGTGCACGCCTGCGGGGTGGACGACGTGGGCGAAAACCGCGTGCAGGAAGCGCTGGACAAGCAGGCGGCGGTCTCGGTGCCGGTGCGCTGGCACCTGATCGGCCATCTGCAGCGCAACAAGGTGAAGGCGCTCGAGCACTTCTGGCTGCTGCACGCGCTGGACAGCGCGCGGCTGGCCGATGCGGTGTCGCAGTTCGGAACTGGGCGCGGCCGGCCGGTGGACGCGCTCCTGCAGGTGAACGTGGTGGGCGAGGACACGAAGGGCGGGTTCTCCTTGGGCGAGGTGGCCGGGGAGGCGGAGCGGTTGCGGGGCCTGCCGGGCGTGCGCGTGATCGGCGCGATGACGATGGCGCCATTCGACGCGGACGAGGCGACACTGCGGCGTTGCTTCGCCGGCGCTCGGCAGGCGCGCGAGGCGTTGCGGGCCGCGGGGCATCCCGCGGTGGAGCTGTCGATGGGCATGTCGGGCGACTACGAGATCGCGATCGAGGAAGGCGCCACGATGGTGCGGGTGGGAACGGTCCTGTTCGGGGAGAGGCACTGATGAGCGACGATGTCTTTCATCTCACGCCGGTGGACGTGCGGCGCTTCGACTTCGGGTCGGCGCTGCGCGGCTACGACAAGGCGCGCGTAGACCAGTTCCGTGACCAGGTCGCCGAGGAACTGGAACGGCTGACGCGCGCGAACAGCGAGCTCGAGGCGAAGGCCAAGGGCTTCCACGAGCAGCTGCGCGCCTTCCGCGAGCGGGACAAGGCGCTCAACGACGCGCTGATCACCGCGCAGCAGCTGCGCGCCGAGACGCGCGAGCAGGCGGAGCGCGAGGCGCAGCTCATCCTGCGCGAGGCGCGCGCCGAAGGGGAGAAGCTGGTGGAGGAGGCGCGGCGCACCGTGCGGCGCCTGGAAGCGCAGGTGGACGCGCTGGAGCGCGCCCGCAAGGCGTACCTCGCGCAGTGGCGCGCATTCACCGAGCGTCAGGCGATGGAGCTGCGCACCGCGGAGGAGTCGCCTGCGCCGGAGCGTCCGGAGCCGGTCGCCGACGGCGCGCCGGGCGGCGCGCGCGACAAGGCGCCGAGTTGGCTCGACGAGGGCGGGGCCGACGAGGGCGAGGCGAAGTAGCTGATGACGGCAGTCCGTTTTCCCGGCGCAGAGCACGCGCACACCTCGGCCGCGGTTGATGCCGCGGTGGCCGCAGTGCGCGCGCGCACGGCGCTCGTTCCCGAGGTCGCGCTGATCCTCGGCACCGGGCTGGGCGGGCTTGGGAAGGCGATCACCGTCGAGTGCACGATTCCGTATGCGGATTTGCCCGGCTTCCCCCTTGCGACCGTGGAGTCGCACGCCGGCCGCCTGCTCGTCGGCACGCTTGCCGGCAAGCGCGTGATGGCGATGCAGGGGCGCTTCCACCGCTACGAGGGCTACGCCCTGCAGCAGGTGACGTTTCCCGTGCGCGTGCTGCGCGCGCTGGGCGCGTCCACGCTCATTGTGTCGAACGCCTGCGGCGGGATGCACCCGCAGTGGGCGGCCGGTGACCTGATGCTGATCGCGGACCACATCAATCTGCTGGGCGACAATCCGCTGATCGGACCGCACGATGCGGCGTTCGGCGACCGTTTCCCCGACATGAGCGCGCCGTACGACGCGGCGTTGCGCGCGGTCGCGCGCGCCGTCGCCACCGAACGCGGCATCACCCTGCGCGAGGGCGTGTATGTCGCCGTGGCCGGCCCGAACCTGGAAACGCGCGCGGAATACCGCATGCTGCGCGCGCTCGGCGCCGACGTTGTCGGGATGAGCACCGTTCCCGAGGTGATCGTCGCGGTGCAGTCGGGGATGCGCGTGCTCGGGCTGTCCATCATCACGGACTTGTGCCTCCCCGACACCTTGGAGCCGGCGAACCTCGAGGCGATTCTCGCCACCGCGGGCCGCGCGGAACCGCATCTCGAAGCGCTCGTGCGCGGCGTGATGGAGCGCTTGTGACCACGGCTGTCCCCACTTCCGCGCGTTTCGCGCCGCTGCCGCCGGAGCGCCCGGCCGACGCGGTGGAGCGCGAACTGCTCGACCGCTGGCGCGACGAGCGTCTCTTCGCGGCCTCGCTCGCCGCACGCGCCGACGCGCCGCGCTGGGTCTTCTTCGAGGGGCCGCCGACGGCCAACGGCAAGCCGGGCATCCACCATGTCTTCGCGCGCGCCATCAAGGACCTCTTCTGCCGCCACCGGCACATGAAGGGCTTTCGCGTCGACCGTAAGGCGGGGTGGGACACGCACGGCCTCCCCGTGGAGATCGAGGTCGAGAAGGAGCTGGGGATCAGCGGCAAGCAGGACATCGAGCGCGTGGGCGTTGCCGAGTTCAATCGGCGCTGCCGCGAGAGCGTCTTCCGGTATCGCGAGGACTGGGAGAAGCTCTCCAACCGCATCGCCTTCTGGCTCGACTACGACAACGCCTACGTCACGTATCACAACACGTACGTGGAGAGCGTCTGGTGGGCGCTGTCCATGTTGCACGCCAAGGGGCTGCTCTACTCCGGGCACAAGATCCTGCCGTACTGCCCGCGCTGCGGCACGGCGCTGAGCAGCCACGAGGTGGCGCAGGGGTACGAGGACGTCGAGGATCCGTCAGTCTACCTGCAGCTGCCGCTGCGCGACGCGGGGCCGGCGGGCGAGCGGCGCATTCTCGTGTGGACGACCACGCCGTGGACGCTCGTCTCCAACGCCGCGCTGGCGGTGAGCCCGCATCTCGAGTACGCGGAGCTGAAGCGCAAGGCGGGCGGCACGCACACGGTGATTCTCGCCGAGGCGCGCGTCCCCGCGGTGCTCGGCGGCGACTGGGCGGATCGCTGGGAAGTCGTCGCGACCTTTGCGGGGACGGCGCTCGCGGGCCAGCACTATCGGCGCCCGCTCGACTGGCTGCCGTTCGCCGACGGCGCGCGCGAGATCATCGTCACGACCGACTTCGTCTCGGCCGACGACGGCACCGGCGTGGTGCACCTCGCGCCCGCGTTTGGCGCCGACGACTACCAGGCCGGCCAGCAGTACGACCTGGCGTTCCTCCAGCCGGTGAACGCGCGCGGCGAGTTCCCGGCGTCCATGCCGCTGGTTGGCGGGATGTTCGTGAAGGCGGCCGATCCGGTGATCATCGAGGAGCTTAAGCGGCGCGGCGTGCTGTACCGCGACGGGCGCTTCGTGCACAGCTATCCCCATTGCTGGCGCTGCAAGACGCCGCTGCTCTATTACGCCCGCTCGTCCTGGTTCGTGCGCACCACGGCCATCAAGGACGCGATGATCGCGCGCAACGCGCGCGTCGACTGGAATCCGTCGGAAGTTGGCGCGGGGCGGTTCGGCAGCTGGCTGGAGAACAACATCGACTGGGCGATCTCGCGCGACCGTTTCTGGGGAACGCCCCTGCCAGTCTGGGTCTGCGACGCCGACGCGTCGCACCGCGAGGTGATTGGCAGCTTCGCGCACCTCGCCGTGCAGACCGGGCACGCGCTGGGCGCCGACTTCGACCCGCACAAGCCGCACATTGACGGCTACACGTGGCCGTGCGCGGAGTGCGACGGGACGATGCGTCGCGTCCCCGAGGTGATCGACACTTGGTTCGACTCCGGCTCGATGCCGTTCGCGCAATGGCACTATCCGTTCGAGCATCGCGAGGAGTTCGCGCGGCAGTACCCAGCGGACTTCATCGCCGAAGGCGTGGACCAGACGCGCGGGTGGTTCTATTCGCTGCTGGCGATTGCGACGGGACTGGGCGATGCCTTGGAAACGGACGGTGGACGGTTGACGGTGGACGGTCGACGAAAGGCCGCCACGCGACCGCACGACACGCCGCGCGACATTGGTGCCTACGCGGTGGACGAACACCATTCGGGCGGGCACTTCCTCCCCGACGGGCGCGCGGAGCCGTACAAGGCCGTGGTCGTGAACGACCTCGTGCTCGACGCGAACGGGCAGAAGATGTCGAAGACGCGCGGCAACACGGTGGATCCGTGGGCGGTGATTGAGCGCCACGGCGCCGACGCGGTGCGCCTGTTCCTCGTGGCGTCGAGCCAAGTGTGGCTGCCGCGCCGCTTCGACGAGCAAGTGATCCGCGAGACGGCGGGGCGCTTCCTCGTGACGCTCAAGAACGTCTACAGCGGCATCTTCGCGCAGTACGCGAACTTTGGATGGGCGCCGTCGGCGGCCGATCCCGCGGTCGCCGACCGTCCGCTGCTCGACCGCTGGATCCTCTCGCGTCTCGCCGCGGTGGAAGCGGAGGTGGACGCCGAGCTGCAGCGCTTTGACGCGACGGCGGCGTCGCGTGCGCTCATGGAGTTCGTCACCGAGGACGTGGCCAACTGGTACGTCCGCCTGTCGCGGGCGCGCTTCTACGAGGTGGACGGGGAGGGGAACCGCGCCGCGTTCGCGACGCTGCACGCGGTGCTCACCGTCGTCTCACGCCTGCTCGCGCCGTTCGCGCCGTTCATCAGCGACTACATCCATCGCGCGCTGACCGGCGCGTCGGTGCATCTCGCCGACTTCACGCGGCGCGACGTGCCGGCGCGCGACCTCGCGCTCGAGTCGGCGATGGCCGAGGTGCGGGCGTTGGCCACGCTGGGCCGCTCGGCGCGCGAGGAGGCGGGGATCAAGGTGCGCCAGCCGCTCGCGCGGCTCGTCTGCGTATCGGCGGGCGATGCGCCTTCGGCGCTCCTCGACGAGCTCGTCGCGCTGCTGGCGAGCGAGCTCAACGTGAAGCGCGTGGAGTTCCTCGGCTCGGCCGACTCGCTGGTGAGCCTCGAGGCGAAGGCCCACTTGCGCTCGCTCGGCAAGAAGTGGGGGAAGGAGACGCCGCAGGCCGCGAAGGCCGTGAACGCCCTGCACAGCGCCACCCTGCTGGCATTCGAGCGCGGCGAATCGGTGCACATCACGGTGGGCGGGCACACGCACCTGCTCGAGGCCGACGATCTGGCCGTCGTGCGCAAGGCGAGCGGCGCGCTCGTCGTCGCCCAGGATGGCAACCGGTTCGCGGCCATTGATCCGACGCTCACCGATGCCCTGCGCCGGGAGGGGCTCGCCCGCGAGCTCGTCAGCCGCGTGCAGCGCTTCCGCAAGGAAAGCGGCTTGCAAGTCAGCGACCGCATTGCCCTCTGGGTGGCCGGCCCGGCCGCCTTGCACGACGCGGTGGAGGCGCACCGCGCGTGGATTTGTGACGAAACCTTGACGCTCCAGTTGCACGTCGCGGCCAGCTTTGGCTCCGATGCTCCCCCCGGCACGACCGCCGATCTCGACGGCGTGCCCGTGACCCTCGCACTTCAGAAGGTATCCTGACATGGCGCCACAGAACGGCGGAGAGAAGACGTTCAAGCCGCTCACCAAGAAGCAGCAGCAGTTCTTCCTCAAGCTGCTGCTCGACGAACGCAAGCGCGTGCTCAAGGAGCTCGGGCAGTGGGATGAGACGCTGAGCAACACGCAGCAGGGGGCCGATGGCGACCTGTCCAGCTACTCGTTCCACATGGCCGACCAGGGAACCGACGCGATGGAGCGCGAGAAGGCCTTCCTGTTCGCGTCCAAGGAAGGGCGGTACCTCTGGCACGTGAATCAGGCGCTCCGCCGCCTGTACAAGAGCCCGGAGACGTTCGGCAGGTGCCACCACTGCGGCGGCGAGATCGCGCTGGAGCGGCTCGAGGCGCTGCCGCACGCGCGCTACTGCATCGACTGCAAGCAGCGCGAGGAAGATGCCAAGAAGTAAGCCGCGGCTGTTCTGGGGCGTCGCCGCGGGCGTGCTGCTCGCCGACGCCTTCACGAAGATCGTCGCCGTGGACCGGCTCACGCCGGCCTACCTGCCGCACCGCGTCCTTGGCGATGGGGTGCGGCTGACGCTCGTCTACAATCCCGGCGCCGCGTTTGGGCTGCATCTCGGCGAGCACTCCCGGTGGATCTTCATCGCGCTGACCGGCGTCGCGCTGTTCGTCCTGTGGCGGCTCTACCTCGACACGCCGCTGGTGGACCGCGTGCGCCTCTTCGCGCTCGCGATGGTGACGGGCGGCGCGCTCGGCAACCTCGCCGACCGACTCAAGTCGGCGCGCGGGGTGGTGGACTTCATCGACATCGGCGTGGGGAGCTGGCGCTGGCCCACGTTCAACGTGGCCGACATCGCGGTGAGCACCGGCGCGTGCGTGCTCGCGTGGGTGCTCTGGCGCGCGGAGTCGCCCGAGGGCGCGACGGTGGCCACCGCCGACCGCGCCGCCGACGGCGCGGCCGGGTAGGGACTTGATGCCGGCGAACGGCGCCGCGCATCACGCCTTCACCGTCGAGGAGGACGGCGCGCCGCGCCTTGACCTGCTGGTTGCGCAGCGCTGCGCCCTCTCGCGCAACCAGGCCGCCACGCTCGTCGCGTCGGGCGGTGTGCTCGTGGACGGGCGCCGCGAGAAGGCCAGCTTCCGCGCGCCGCGCGGCGCGCGCGTCACCGTGGACGTGCCGCCCCCGCCAGGACGCGAGGTCGTTCCGGAACAGCTTCCGGTCACGGTGGTCTTCGAGGACGAGCACCTGATCGTCGTGGACAAGGCGGCGGGGATGGTCGTGCATCCGGCCCCCGGCAACTGGACCGGCACGCTTGTGAACGCGCTCAAGGGGCGCGGGCAGGGACTCGCCGAGGGGAGCCCGGAGGAGCGGCAGGGACTGGTGCATCGCCTCGACAAGGACACGTCGGGGCTCATGGTCGTGGCCAAGACCGACCAGGCGCTGCGCGTGCTGAGCAAGGCCATCGCCGAGCGGCGCGTGACGCGTCGGTACGCGGC
>Ga0194127_10000656_pt1 | contig 54467 bp, 37 predicted proteins | sample TA2KigC100mmetaG_FD_148624 | JGI IMG/M metagenome (GOLD analysis project Ga0194127, IMG submission 148624) | Freshwater microbial communities from Lake Tanganyika, Tanzania - TA2015036 Kigoma Deep Cast 100m | ecosystem: Environmental > Aquatic > Freshwater > Lake | place: Tanzania: Lake...
TCGAATTTTCCGGCAAGAAATGCCAGGTAAGACTTCATAGGTGCTGAGAGAGAGGTGAAAGATGGCGAACTGTAAAGTGTGGATTTGTATTTCTTTCCTTAGAGTTAGTTTGGAAAATGGCTCGTTCGTGTTTGATGGGGATTCCGAGCAAAGCGAGGAATCCCCTGGCAAGTACCCATCGCCCGCTTCATTCTAATTATTCCGAGGGGAGCACGTCATTCCGAGCGAAGCGAGGAATCCCCTGGCAATGGCCTCACCCCCTCCCCTTGCAGGGGAGGGTAGGGAGGGGTCCTTTCTCCGGGCGTAGCGAGGAACCTGCCGGCATGTATTTTCAAGGGTTGGGCAAAAAAAAAATCTGTTAATTAATTAACAAAAGAAAATATCATGTACTTTAGCGAAAATTAATCTTCCATGGAAAAGCTGAAAACAAACCTCGAAAATCTAAACAGGGCTTTCCCTGATCAATTCACACAGGACCAGATCGCCAAGGCGAAGACATTGTTTCTGAAGAAGTTGTCGGAATTTGCCCATAAATATTATGGTGGAAAGATCCAGGTCGTACCCAAAGCGCCGGTCGTTGGATTTAACTGGTTCAACGTCTGGTATACACCAGGAGTATCCATTGTCTCAACAGAGATCCGGGCAAATAACGATCGGAGCTATGACCTGACCAACCGGGGCAACCTGGTGGCGGTAGTCAGTGATTCCACCCGCGTGCTTGGCGATGGAGATTGCACCCCTCCAGGTGGATTGGGGGTGATGGAAGGAAAAGCTTTTCTGATGAAATACCTGGGCGGTCTTGACGCCGTAGCTTTGTGTATCGACAGCCGCAATGAGAAAGGAGAAAATGATCCTGAACGGATCATCCAGTTTGTGAAGATGTGTCAGCACAGCTTTGGCGGGGTGAACCTGGAAGATATCTCGCAGCCCAACTGTTTCAGGGTTCTCGATGTCCTCCGGGAAGAATGCGACATTCCGGTATGGCACGACGATGCCCAGGGAACTGCATGCGTTACCCTTGCAGGATTGATCAACGCCCTGAAGTTGACAGGCAAGAAATTGAAGGATGCCAGAATTGTCCTTTATGGTGCCGGGGCTTCCAACACCACCATTGCCCGCCTGATTATCACCGATGGAGGAGATCCGACCAAGATGATCCTTTTTGACACCAAAGGTTCTCTTCATTCCGACAGGGAAGATATCAGGAAAGATACACGTTTCTACCGCAAATGGGAGCTTTGTGAAACCACCAACCCCGGAAAAATCAAGACCATGGAAGAAGCCATGAAAGGCGCCGATGTGCTCATTTCCCTATCCACCCCAGGGCCTGAAACCATCAAACGAGAATGGATCCGGGTGATGGGTCCCAAATCGATCGTCTTTGTCTGTGCCAATCCCGTCCCGGAGATATATCCCTATGCTGCCAGGGAGGAGGGCGCATACATTGTTGCCACCGGTCGCGGAGACTTCCCAAACCAGGTAAACAACTCCATCGGCTTCCCGGGTATCCTGAAAGGCGCCTTGCTGGTACGTGCCCGGAAAATCACCGACAGCATGGCCATCGCCGCTGCGCATTCCCTGGCCAATTATGCCGAAAAGCGCGGTATCAGCCCGGAAAACATTGTCCCAACCATGGATGAAGCGGAGGTCTTTCCGCAGGAAGCTGCCGATGTGGCCATGCAGGCGATCAAAGACGGCGTGGCTCGCGTAGAGATGACCCACAAAGAGGCCTTCAAGAAAGCCAAACATGATATTGAAGAATCGCGGAAGATGGCCAAATCGATGACCGAATGTGGTTTCATCGAAGCGCCCCCTGAATCAATGATCCAGGAGGCGCTCGACTGGGCTATCCAAAAAGTGACAGCCTGATATTGCGGATTATTTCTTCTTGTTTTTCCCTTGTTTGATCACCGCCTGTGCTGCAGCCAGCCGCGCAATGGGTACCCGGTAGGGTGAACAACTTACATAGTTGAATCCAAGTTTGTTGCAGAACTCGACGGAGCTCGGTTCGCCGCCATGTTCACCGCAAATGCCAATCTTGAGTTTCTTGTTGGTCTTTCTGCCTTTTTCCACGGCAATCTCCATTAATTGTCCGATACCTTCGAAATCGATGACCTGGAACGGGTCGTTAGGGAGTATCTTCTTAGCCTGATAGTCGGCAAGGAAACCACCGATATCGTCGCGTGAAAAGCCAAATCCCATCTGGGTAAGGTCATTTGTGCCGAAGGAGAAGAATTTTGCCTTCTGTGCGATCTTGTCGGCAGTAAGGGCTGCTCTTGGAATCTCAATCATGGTGCCCACCAGGTGCGGGATTTCCTTCATCTTGAACTTATGAAGAGTCTCCTTATATACTTGTTCGATGATCTCGTACTGGTTGATTAATTCTTCCACCACTGCGGTGACCGGGATCATGATTTCCGGGAAGGGTTTCTTTTTCTCCTGAATCAGTTCAGCAGCCGCCTCAAAGATGGCGCGCACCTGCATTTCGGTGATCTCGGGGTAGGTGATTCCCAACCGGACGCCACGGTGACCCATCATTGGATTGGTTTCATGAAGGCCTCCAGCCCGTTTATCAAACTCAGTGATGTCGATCTTTAAACTTTTGGCCAGTTTATCTCTGGCCTCCTGCTGGGTTGGGATGAACTCATGCAGGGGAGGGTCGAGGGTACGGATGGTTACCGGCAGGCCGTTCATGGCGAGAAGCGTCCCTTTGATGTCGCTCTTGACGAACGGGAACAGCTCATTCAGCGCCTTTCTGCGTTCTTCTTCACTTTTCGAAACGATCATCTTCCGCAGTGCGAAGAGCGGCTTGTCGGAGTGCTTTCCATAGAACATATGCTCTGTTCTGAAGAGGCCAATTCCTTCGGCTCCAAAAGATCTTGCCTTGAGGGCATCATCCGGGGTGTCGGCATTGGTGCGTATATTCATCCGGCGAACACCGTCGCATAATTTCATGAAAGCGTTGAAGTCGGAGTTTTCATCTGCCGTCTTGATCATCGGGAGTTTGCTGTTGTAGATGTATCCTTTTGATCCGTTGAGGGAGATCCAGTCACCTTCTTTTAGCTGCACTGTTCCCGAGGCCATCATCTTCTTGTGGACATCAATTCTCAGCACGGTAGCGCCGACGATGCAGCATTTACCCCATCCGCGTGCCACCAGGGCGGCATGGCTGGTCATTCCGCCACGACCGGTAAGGATGGCATTGGCTGCACGCATGCCTTCGATATCTTCCGGGTTGGTCTCTTCCCTGACCAGGATCACATCTTTGCCTTCTTTAGCCCATTTCACGGCATCTGCGGAATTAAATACGATTTGGCCGTGGGCTCCGCCAGGTCCCGCAGGGAGGCCTTTGGCGAAAACCTTGGTTTTGTTTTCTACGACCGGATCGATGATGGGGTGGAGCAACTCATCAAGCTGGGATGGTTTAACCCGCATGATGGCTTCTTCTTTACTGATCAGCTTTTCTTTAAACATGTCCAACGCCATCTTGACAGCAGCGGGGCCATTTCTTTTCCCAACACGGCACTGCAGCATATAAAGCTTGCCTTCCTGGATGGTAAACTCAATATCGAGCATATTGCGGTAGTGCTTTTCCAGTCTCCGCTGGATGGCATCCAGTTCTTTATAGGCCTTTGCCATTGCCTTTTCGAGTGACGGAAGATGTCTGGTATGTTCATTTTTTCCAATCTCATTGATGGGGTTGGGGGTACGAGTCCCGGCCACTACATCTTCGCCCTGGGCATTGGGGAGCCATTCACCATAAAAGTAATGTTCGCCGGTGGCGGGGTTTCTGGTGAAAGCTACGCCAGTGGCTGACGTGTCACCCATGTTGCCAAATACCATCGACTGCACATTCACGGCTGTGCCCCACTCATCCGGGATGTCTTCCATCCGGCGGTAGGCGATGGCGCGCTTGCCGTTCCAGCTCTGGAATACCGCGCTGATGGCGCCCCACAGTTGTTCCATCGGATCTTCCGGGAAGTCTTTTCCCAGCACTTGTTTTACCTTCTTTTTATAGGTGATGATGAGTTTTTTCAGTTCCTCGGCCGGGATCTCGGTATCGGTTTTTACACCCAGTGAATACTTCATTTTAGCCAACTCTCCCTCCAACTGGGCACGTATTCCTTTGCCTTCAGCTGGTTCCAGGCCAGCGGCTTTCTCCATGACTACATCGGCATACATCTGGATAAGCCTGCGCTGTGCGTCATACACGAAACGGGGGTTCTTTGTCTTTTTGATCAGCGCTTCACGGGTGTTGTCGTTAAGGCCGACGTTCAACACCGTCTCCATCATACCGGGCATGGAATCACGGGCTCCGGAGCGGACAGATACCAGCAGCGGATTGGTCTTGCTGCCAAATACAGCGCTCATATCCTTCTCAACCTTTTTCAGGCTCTCGGTGACCTGTTTCTTTAATTCTGCCGGATACTTTTTATTATTTTTGTAGTAGTGTGTACAAACTTCGGTGGTTATTGTAAATCCGGCGGGAACGGGTAGCCCGAGGTGAATCATTTCAGCCAGGTTGGCGCCCTTGCCGCCAAGCAGGTTCTTCATGTCGGCTTTTCCTTCGGCTTTCTTTCCGCCGAAAAAATAGACATATTTTTTTTCCTTTTTTGTTGCCATAATGCGTAGAATTTATTGTTTGATGAGAGTTGTAAAAAAACAGGTGCAAAGGTACCTATAATTCAATTGACTGGCTGAAATACAGGATTGTTTTTTCAGAATTCCACCGGTCCGATTTTCGACATCAGGTTGAGGATGCGCCCCTGTCGTCTGCTGAGATAACCGGTGGGATGAGCCGGGTTCCATTTTCTGGGATTGGGCAGGACAGCCGCGATCAGCGCAGACTCCCGGCGTCCCAGGTTGGCAGCTTCCTTGTGGAAGTATTTCCGGGCAGCGGCTCCCACACCGTAAACACCATCACCGGTTTCAATGACATTCAGGTAGACTTCCAGGATTCGCTGCTTGTCCCACATTAGTTCGATCAGCAGGGTGAAGTAGACCTCCAACCCTTTCCGCAGCCAGGAACGCTGAGGCCAGAGGAAAACATTCTTGGCTGTTTGCTGTGAGATGGTACTGGCACCACGCATCTTGGTTGTATGTTTGGCATTGTATTTCCGGGCATTTTGAATGGCTTCAAAATCAAACCCGAAATGCTCGGTGAATTTATTGTCCTCGGCTGCAACCGCCGCTTGCCACATGTTGGGTGAGATCGATTCGATCGATACCCAGTTTCTTTCCAAATGCACTTGCTGTCCCTTGAAAAATTGACCGGCAGTCCGGATCAGCATCAATGGGGTATAGGGCGGAGGAACGAACCGGTAGATAAGGGTAAACAGGATGGACGAGGCAAAAAAGGTGATCAAAGAAATCTTCACTACTCTCCAGATAAACTGAAATATCTTCTTTCGGTTCATTTCATCACATGCAAATAGCGCCCAAATGTAGGGAAAATTTATACTTTTGCACCCGTTTTTCCACCTAACTTTCTGATCTATGAGTAAATTCCTGGGTATCCGACACGAAGACAAATATGTCATGGAACTGCGTGCACCCCTTACACCACGCCATGTTGAACATCTTGTGAAGCACAAGAAACTGGATATTGTTGTACAATCTTCAGGTAAACGCGTTTTCAAGGATGATGAATATATCCAGGCAGGCGCCCTGATTCAAAAGGATCTCAACGAATGTTCCGTAATTTTTGGTGTCAAAGAGATGCCGCTTGAATTCTTTGAACCTGAAAAAACCTATGTCTTTTTTGCACATGTCATCAAGGGGCAACCGCACAACATGCCGATGCTGAAAAGGATGATGGAACTCAAGTGCAACCTGATCGACTATGAAAAGGTGGTGGATGAGCAGGGAAAACGGCTGATTTTCTTCGGCCGCTATGCAGGAATGGCTGGAATGATCAATGCACTGTGGTCTTGGGGTCAGCGATTGACAAAGCTGGGTTTTCAATCGCGGTTCGAGAAGATCAGGCAAGCCCACCATTACCATTCGCTGCAGGAAGCGAAGGATGACATTTCTTCGGTAGGACAGCTGATCGCTGAGAATGGCATTCTGTCCGAATGGCGTCCGCTGGTGATTGGTTTCACCGGGTATGGCAATGTTTCGCAGGGAGCCCAGGAGGTTGCAAGCTTTCTTCCCCTGAAAGAGATTTCTCCAGCCAAACTGCTCCATCTGAAAGACCGTAAAAAATTGCCGGATAACCTGATCTACAAGGTTGTATTCAAGGAAGAAGATATGTACCGGCACAGGGACCACTCAAAACCCTTCGACCTGTCAGACTATTACGCCAATCCACAGGATTATGAGAGCCAATTTGAAAAGTACATTCCACACCTGTCGATGCTGGTCAACTGTGTCTATTGGGATCAGCGTTATCCCAGGCTGGTGACGAAAGATTATCTGGAAAGATTATTTGCTGAGGATCGACCCAAACTGATTGTGATCGGTGACATTTCGTGTGATGTCAACGGTTCGGTAGAATGTATGGAAAAGCCCACCACCATCGAAGATCCGGTATTTGTATACAACCCGATAGCCCGTTCAATAGAGATGGGTTTTGGTGGCAAAGGGGTATTGGTGATGGCCGTTGATATTCTTCCTGCCGAGCTGCCGCGGGATGCCTCCAATGGCTTTGGTGATGTGCTGGTCAACTTTGCCAAGCCCATTATCGATGCTGATTTTGATGCTGATTTCGATGACCTCGACCTTCCGAAATCGATCAAGAAAGGGCTGATCCTGCACCGTGGTGAGCTCACCCGCGACTTTGAGTACATCCGGCAGTATCTTGACCGGGTCTGACGTAACCGGATAAGGTTTTCTTTCTACCTTTGCACCCGTTTTTGGTCCCGTAGCTCAGTGGATAGAGCAACAGCCTTCTAAGCTGTGGGTCGCAGGTTCGAATCTTGCCGGGATCGCACCCTCCTGCCTGCGTGGATGATGTGCAAAAGGCCTCATCGCGATGGTGACTCTCATCAACGGATTTCCTGAAAAACTTATCGACATATTTTTCGAGCTTGCCGAAAGCAATGGGTTAAACTGTAATTGCTGCGTTTCTATAACGTCTGTTAGATAAACCTTAACGCGCACTGACCATTCGGCCTTCGGATGCAGAGGTGGAGAAGAAGGTTGATCTCCCGGCACAGTTGGTTGCTGCAGGGCAGTGAGCATTCTTCTGAGGCAAAGGCCGGAGGCCGGTGTGTATCTTGTTGATGTCTCAACCGGGAATGCCCGCCTGACAAAAAAGGTGAGTATTTTATAGTACGGGATCCCGGCATCGGAATTCCTTATTGGTCCCATTGTCGATAAATTTACTGCAAACTTCTTCACCTGATTGCCGTAAATGTTTACTTTTGCGGTGACCGGAGGTCAGAGATCAAATGTCAGAGGTCAGAGGTCAGATGTCAGAGGTCAGAGGTCAGAGGTCAGAGGTCAGAGGCCAGATGTCAGAGGTCAGAGGCCAGATGTCAGAGGTCAGATGTCAGAAGCTGGAGTGAATAGCCAACTCCAACCACAACTGTTAACAAATTACTGATAACTGATAATTGATAATTGATAACTGATAACTGATAATTGATAACTGATAATTGATAACTGATATCTGCCCTCCGGCCGCTGAATTAAAAGTTATGAGAATCCAAAAAGACCACTCCATCGGGTTGATCATTGATATACAGGAGCGGCTTTTTCCGCTTATCCGGGAACATGAAAAGATCGCCCGCAATACCGCCATTCTGATAGATGGCCTGAAAGCGCTGAAAGTACCGATCATCCGGACAGAGCAATATGTCAAGGGCCTGGGTCCGACCATTGCAGAATTGGACCAGCGACTGACCGAGTACCGGAACATCGAGAAGCAGTCGTTCAGCTGTTGTGATGAACCCCGGTACATGGAATCGCTGGCGCTGTCATCACGTGAATATGTGATCATCGCCGGCATTGAAAGTCATGTTTGCGTGCTCCAAACGGTCATTGACCTGCTGCGCAACGGATATCACCCGGTGGTGGTGGAAGACTGCGTCTCATCCCGCAAGGAAAATGACAAACGGATCGCCATTGAGCGGATGCGCAAAGAGGGAGCCATCATCACGACGTATGAATCCATCTTATTTGAACTCTGCCGCCATTCCGGGACAGAGGAGTTTAAAGCCATCTCAAGGCTTGTAAAATAACTGTACCGCGATATACATAACATTCACGATCTACTACTGCTGAGTTATACAAATGGACGACAACGAAGTCAACAACAACGGATCTGTTGATATCCCTGAAGATACACACGAGGTAGAGGATCAGGAAAAGGAGTTCCGACAACCGATCCATCTCTCCGGCATGTATAAGGATTGGTTCCTTGACTATGCCTCGTATGTGATCCTGGAACGGGCCGTGCCGGATGTCTTTGATGGCCTGAAACCGGTTCACCGCCGCATTCTACATGCCATGAAGGAATTGGATGACGGTCGGTATAACAAATGCGCCAACATCATCGGTCATACCATGAAATACCACCCGCACGGGGATGTGTCGATCGGGGATGCCCTGGTGCAGCTGGGTCAGAAAGATCTTCTCATCGACACACAGGGAAACTGGGGAAATATCCTCACCGGCGACAGCGCCGCTGCTCCCCGTTACATCGAGGCACGGCTGTCGAAATTCGCCCTGGAAGTGGTTTTCAACACCAAAACTACAGTCTGGAAATCAAGTTATGATGGGAGAAACAAGGAACCGGTGAACCTGCCGGTCAAGTTTCCACTGCTCCTGGCTCAGGGTGTGGAAGGTATTGCCGTGGGGCTGGCTTCGAAAATCCTGCCACACAACTTTCTGGAGATCATTGATGCCTCTATTCGTATCCTGCAAGGAAAAGAATTTGAGCTGTTACCTGATTTTCCGACAGGGGGCCTTGCAGATTTTTCCAGGTATAACGATGGCTTGCGTGGCGGCCGGGTTCGTGTACGGGCAAGAATCGGACAGATTGATAAGAAAACCCTTTGTATCACCGATATCCCGTTCGGATCAACAACCTCCAGCCTGATAGATTCTGTGATTACGGCCAACGAAAAGGGGAAAATCAAGATCCGCAAGATTGACGACAATACAGCTGATAAAGTCGAAATCCTGATCCATCTCCAGCCTGGCACATCTCCCGATACGACCATCGATGCGCTCTATGCTTTCACTGATTGCGAAGTTTCCATTTCGCCCAACTCCTGTGTGATCCGGCATGGTCATCCGGTATTCCTTGGCATGAGTGAAATCCTAAAGATCTCCACAGATCACACGGTGGAACTCCTGAAAAAGGAACTGGAAATCCGGCACAACGAGCTGATGGAACAACTCCATTTCTCTTCTCTCGAAAAGATCTTCATCGAGAAGGAGGTTTACCTGCTGATGAAGAAATGCAAGACTGATGAAGAGATCGACAAGGCCATCGAAAAAGGGTTGAAACCCTTTGCTGACTTGCTGATTAGAAAGGTGACCCTGGAAGATATACACCGGCTGCGGAAAATACCGATCGACCGCATCTCCAAATACAATGTCACCCGTGCCGATGAGGTGATTGAAAAAATCAGGACCGACATCAGCGAGGTGGATAACCACCTGAACCATCTCATCGACTTTGCCATCAACTATTTCAGGAATATTCGGAAAAAATACGGTGCCGGAAAAGAACGCAAAACCGAAATCCGCAACTTCGATACCATTTCTGCCGTTTCGGTGGCAGCGGCCAATGTCAAGCTGTATGTGAACAGGGAAGAAGGATTTGCAGGGACTTCCTTGAAGAAGGATGAATATGTCTGCGACTGTTCCGATCTCGATGATCTCATCGCCTTCCGGGCAGATGGGACATTTATCGTTTCCCGCGTGTCGGAGAAGAGCTTCGTCGGAAAAGAGATCGTCCATATTGGTGTCTTCAAAAGAAATGATGATCGCACGATCTACAACATGGTTTACCGCGACGGGAAGAACGGCAAGACGATGATCAAACGATTCCCGGTGATGGGCGTGCAGCGCGACAAGGATTACGCTGTTACCCGTGGCACGCCGGATTCCAGGATCCTCTATTTCACCGCTAACCCTAACGGCGAGGCGGAGATGGTACGCGTCGAGCTCCGGCCACGGCCAAAACTGAAAAAGACCGCTTTTGATTACGATTTCTCCGAGGTGCTCATTAAAAGCCGTAGTGCCATGGGGGTGATCCTGAGCCGATTCCCGGTACGGAAGATCGTCAAACGTGAAGAGGGCGTTTCAACCCTTAGCTCCCGGGATATCTGGTATGATGAATCTACTCAGCGACTCAACGCCGAAGGACGTGGGATCCTGCTGGGATCGTTCATCAATGATGACCATATCCTTACCATCATGAGATCCGGCCATTTCCGCATCACCGGCTATGACCTCTCCCTCCACTTTGATGAAGACATGATCCTGATCGGGAAATATGACCCCGAAACGGTCGTCACCACCATTTTTTTTGATGGTGAGTTGAAATCCTATTATGTTAAACGGTTCCAGGTTGAGCTTACCGACAAAAGAATCGGTTTCCTCAACGAACACCCCGAAACTGTTCTCGTCTACGTGACAACAGATCACCGGCCGGGAGTAGAAGTGATGTTCGATACCAAAAAGAAGACGAAAGGGGCTGAATCGGAAAAAGTCATGCTGGATGAATTCATTGGCATTAAATCATACAAAGCCAAAGGGAAGAAATTGACCCACTATCCGGTAAAGAGCATCAACATCCTTGAACCGGCGGAAGATGAAGAAGAGGAATTCGAAGAGGAGGAGGTAGCGGATGAAGATGAGAATGGAATAGATATGGCAGATGATGAGGTTATGCCAGACTCAGAAACAAAACCAAAAGAGAAAAAGACGAAACAAAAGGATAAACCTTCCGGGAAGGGGCAGTTGGAGTTGGATCTCTAAGGTTGCAAAGTCACAAAGTCACAGAGTCACAGAGTCACAGAGTCACAGAGTGATAAGTAAACGAGCAACGAACAACGAACAACGAACAACGAACAACGAAAAAGATATATGCAGCATAAAGAGAACTATAAATTAACCGATCATATTTCCTGGGTAGGGGCATTGGACTTTGACATTGTCACCTTCGACATTGTTATGGAGACCAAATATGGAACTACATACAATGCTTACCTTGTGAATGCTGAGCAGCCGGCTGTCATTGAAACGGTCAAGTCGAAGTTCTGGGATGTTTTTAAAAGCAACCTGGAGCAGAAAATCGACCTACGCAAGATCAAATACATTGTTGCAGACCACACGGAGCCTGATCATTCCGGCTGTGTTCCGCACCTGCTCGCACTGGCACCGGAAGCCAAAGTTGTCGGCAGCGGCAATGCCATCCGTTACCTCAGAGAACAGATAGGACATGATTTTCCGCATATTCAGGTTAAGGACGGAGATGTGATCGACCTGGGTGGCCGGACGCTGCGATTCATCAGCGCTCCAAACCTCCACTGGCCCGATTCCATCTACACCTATTGCCCGGAGGAAAAGGTTTTATTTACCTGTGACTCATTTGGCGCACATTATTGTGATGAACGGATCTTTGATGACCTGGTTGGAAGTTATGATGATGCCTTCAAATACTATTTCGATGTGATCCTGAAACATTTCAGTAAATTTATGCTGCAAGCCATCGAAAAGATCAGAGGTCTGGATATTGCGGTGATCGCTCCGGGACATGGCCCGGTACTTCGTAAAACCTGGCGGGAGCGGGTCGATGAATGTGAACGGCTGTCACGGGAAGCCCTTGGAAAGCCCATCCAGGGTACCATCCTGATCGCCTACGTGTCTGCATACAACAACACCGGCAAGATAGCTCAGGCCGTTGCCGATGGAGCCCGGTCGGTAGACGGCGCCCTGGTAAGGCTTTGTGATCTCGAAAAAACACCACTGAATGAACTTGCCGGACACATCGAGGATGCTGCCGGATACATCATTGGCTCTCCCGTTATCAACCAGAATATTCTTTTGCAGATCTACCGGGTTTTTGCCCTCATGAACCCCATCCGAGACCGGAACAAACTTGCTGCATCTTTTGGATCGTTCGGCTGGAGTGGTGAAGGCTCGAAGATCATCGAATCCAATTTGACGAATCTCAAACTTAAGGTCTTCGACAAAAACCTGTTTTTCAAATTCACTCCCCATGAGGAACTGCTGCAACAGGCACGCAATCTTGGAAAATCTTTTGCCGAAGCATTGCTGAAAGCTGAACAATAAGCAGGGTTATTTGATGTTATAATAGCTGTGCAAACCTCTCCAATCTGTGTCATCGGTGTTCCATAAATTCATAAGATCAGTCCCTTACAAACTTATCGGACTGATCGTGATTTTCGTTTTCATTTTCTCTTCCTGCACGATGGAGAAAAAGCTGGCAGGTGAATACCTCGCCTCAAAACCCAGGATCGCGCTACAGGTGTTGGCCCCTTATGTTGTTTACAAGAAGAATGTAAGGGATGATAAAATCGAGGATTTCGAAAAGATGAATCCCCGGCAGAAGGATTCTGCTTTGTTCTTTTCATCAAAGTACCTTCGGGAGGTGGATGATTCGGTCTACCTGGAGACCTTTGTGAATGCCTTTTTGGATGAGTTGAAGGCCTTGGGATTTGTTGTTTTCATGGAAGGAGATGCCGAGCGATTCCTTGCTTCCGGTTATCAGTCGTATGTGCTGAATATTGCCCAGATTGAAATGGAGGAGTACATTCTGCCGGTGGAGGACGATGAGGTTTTTGGGGATACGATCCGGTATTATAAAATGTTCGACCTGGATGCGGTGGATGTGAATACCTGGTTTGAGCTCACACAACTCAATTCAGGGAAAGGGAGCCAGCGGGTTCTCTTTGGGAGTTATATGGTATCGGACGATGTCGAGGGCGCGTTTTTCATCGATCCCCTGACCATGAATGTCCGCTACAAGTATGATCTTGACCCGATGGGACTTACTGACATCTACACATTAGCGAGGTATTCGGGGATCAAATATGCCGGTCATCTCTTTGATCTCTTCATGAATGAGTATATCCGGCAACAATATCCGGCAGACTTTCCGGAGCCCCGATTATTCCATTATGACCGGTTCAGGCAAGCGTTCACTCCTGCCAATGATGAAGGTTTTATTGAAATGAAGCCTTAGCCCTGGCAAAAGGGGCAGATCCCTGGCTGGCAAAGTCTTTTTTCAGGTATTTAAAATATCCGGCTATCCCGATCATGGCTGCATTGTCGGTACTGTAAGCAAGCCTTGGGAGAAACACCTTCCATTGCAATTCTTTCCTGACAATCTCCAGTTCATTCCGCAAAGCTGAATTTGCCGAAACACCACCGGCAATGGCGACCCGTGTGATGCCGGTCTGCTTGCAGGCAACGATAACCTTTTCCATCAAAACCTTGACGATCGTGTGTTGCAGGGAAGCACACAGGTCATTGACATGGTGCTGGATGAATGCCGGATCTTCCTTCAGTGCGTCGCGCAGGAAATAGAGGAAAGAGGTTTTAAGCCCACTGAAACTATAATCAAGACCAGGAATCTGGGGTTCAGCAAACGAGAAGGCTTTAGGATTTCCTTCTTTTGCCAGCTGGTCGATAACGGGCCCACCGGGGTAGGGGAGTCCCATGGTCTTTGCGGCTTTATCGAAGCATTCTCCTGCTGCGTCATCCAGTGTCTGTCCCATAATCTCCATGTCGAAATGATCCCTGACCAGCACCAGTTGGGTATGGCCGCCGGAAACGAGCAGGCACAGGAACGGGAAAGCAGGTTTTTCCTGTCCTTCATCAATGAAGTGTGCCAGGATATGCGCCTGGAGATGATCGGTTTCCAGCAGCGGGATGTTCCTCGCAAGGGCAAATGCTTTTGCAAAGCTTACTCCCACCAGGAGCGATCCCATCAATCCAGGTCCCTGCGTAAAGGCAATGGCCTGAAGCTGTTTTTTATCTATATTTGCTACTCGGAAGGCTTGTTCGATGACCGGGACGATGTTTTGCTGATGGGCACGGGACGCCAGCTCAGGTACCACACCGCCAAATTTTTCGTGGATCACCTGGCTGGAGATAACATTCGACAATACCTTGTCGTTCTTCAGAATGGCAGCCGAGGTATCGTCACACGAAGATTCAATGCCTAAAATGAAAACATCCATCCGGAAACAAACAGCCGGCGAAGTTAATAAAAAGAAGCCATCAGGACGCTCGCTAAAATAGTTATCTACCCGACGGTTGTGTGCATTGCACTCATCGTCTCCCTTTATGCGCTACTCCGGAGTAGTGAGGTGCAGACATTCCTGGCCCGTTCCGCTGCCCATTACCTCTCCCAGGAACTCAATACCCGGGTTCGTATCAGCGGATTCGACATCACTTTCTTCCTCAATGTGACGATTGAAGGAGTGGAACTGGCAGATCAACATCAAAATGCCATTCTCTCAGCAGGTAAACTGAAGGTTGGACTGGAAGATATTGTCATGGGGCAGCAGTTCTCCAAGATCCAGCTCACCCGCGTGAGCCTGGAAGATGCTGTATTCGCATTGCGAACTTACAAAGGGGATAGCACCCTGAACCTGCAATTCATCATCGACCATTTCAGCCGCACCGATACTACACCTAAGGAACCAGGAAAACCAATGGAGATATTCATTTCCAGGGTCAACCTGAACGATGTCCGTTTCATGATGCAAAACCAAAATGCGATCATCACAGATACCGGCATGGACTTCACCAACCTCGATATTTCAGTTGACAGGCTCAAGATCACAGGATTCTCCATGATTGGCGACACCCTCGCGTTCCACATCCGGGAGCTGGCCGTTAGAGAAAAATGCGGGTTTGAAATCCACCGGTTGCAGGGTGAATTCAGGTTTAGCCCGGCGTTCCTGATAGCGCAGCAATTACGTGCTGAAACCAACAATTCGAAGCTGGACCTCGACTTCTCATTCAATTATGATAATTGGAACGCCTATGTTGATTTTCTGAACCAGGTGCACATCAAGGCTGATATTCGTCCGACACGACTCGCTTTGCACGACATTGCCCATTTTGCTCCCGACATCATCCAGATGGAAGACATCTTTGATTTCCATGGCTCTATCAAAGGTACTGTAAGCAATTTCAAGGCAAAGGACTTCTTTGTCAGATTCGGTGAACAAACGCTGTTCAAGGGAGATGTCAAGGCTTACGGGCTTCCTGATGTCATGGAAACCTTTGTCGACCTGAAGATTGACTCGCTTCGCACGACGCTTGCCGATATAGAATCTTTCAAAATTCCGGGACAACCGGATCACATTGTGATACCAGACATTTTTTCCAAGTCAGCCCTTGTCTCTGTGAAAGGAAATTTCACCGGCTTTTACAATGATTTCTTCTCAGATGTCTCCATCGCAACAAATGTCGGTCATGCCCAAACACGGCTGTCAGTCAGCCAGCAGGCAGGGGTTAAAGACATTATCTACAAGGGATTCATCAGCGGAAGTGCCATCGACCTTGGCCTGTTGACCGGCCAGGAAGAACTGCTTGGCAGGGCAACCTTCAACGGAAATATCGATGGAAGCGGACTCTCGGCATCAAGGGCTGATCTGAAGCTTAACATCCACATCGACACGATCAATATCAACAACTACAATTACCGCGATATTGAGATCATCGGATCCCTGAAGGAGATGTTATTCAAGGGCGACCTGAACGTGCAGGACCGAAACCTCCAACTTTCGTTCAACGGCAATGTATCACTCGATGAGCACGACCCTTATTACAAATTCGACGCAGAAATACGGAAAGCAGATCTGCATCACCTGCATATCCTGGACAGGGACTCGATATCGACCTTGTCAACAGGGATCTCGGCCGGGTTTACCGGGTTGGATATCGATAGTCTTGAAGGATATATCCGTTTCGACACGATCCGATACACAGAGGGCAAGCAGAGACTCTTCCTGGATCACCTGTCGATGATCGCCACTTCCTCCCCTAAATACCCGAGGCTGGTGAAACTCTATTCGGATTACCTGGATGCCAACTTCCGCGGGAATTTCTCCTTCCGGCAGTTCATCCCTTCGGTGAGTGATTTCATCCGAAGCTACCTTGCTTCTTTCAAGATGGATAGGGGCTTTCAGATTGTGGATACCGGTTTGGACCAATACGTGGAATATGATCTCCGGGTTAAAAATGCCGAACCCATAACCAGGCTGCTGATGCCGGGACTATCCGTTCCCAGGGGAGGAGAGATCCATGGTTTCTTTGATGAGAAACGCTCCATCCTGGCCATGGATGGGCAGGTGCCTCTGATCCGCTGGGGCGACATCATCCTGGATGACATCCGCTTCAAGCAAAAGACCTTCCGCGACAGCCTTGTACTGGTAGCCCGCTGTATCGAGGCTTCCTACGAGCAGATCAGGGAAACGGATACCCTTCTCCTGGCGCTTGACTCGCTGACCCTGAGTTCACAGCTTCGACAGGACAGCATCCTCTTCCACCTTTTTTGGGATTCACCCTTCCACCACAAATCCTTCCAGAGTGACCTGATGGGTTACATCAGTTTTTTCGACAAGCCCAAAACAACCATCCATTTCGACCTGGCAAACGTGATGATTGACGGAAGAGAATGGGTGATGAAACCATCTAACCTGATCATCCTCGATAGCTCCTTTGCGAAATTCTCAGATATCATGCTCTCACATGGCGATGAGTCGCTTACAGTCAATGGCACCATCTCAGATCAACGGGAAGATACCTTAAATGTCCTTTTCCACCGGTTGAATGTATCGAATGCCGATCTCCTCCTGCAGATGGAAAACCTCGACATTAACGGGGTTCTGGACGGAGAACTGAAGCTGAATGACCTCTATCGCAATCCGACGATACTGGCTGATGTCAGACTCATCAACTGCGTAATCAACAAGGAAGCCCTGGGTGATGGAAAACTGGCCATTGAGTGGGACAATGAATCCGGCGCTTTTAATATCCTTGCCGGTGTCATCCGCCACCGCAACATCGGCACCAACACCCCTTTTCAACTATCCGGGTATTACTATTCCAAGAAAGAAAAGGATAATCTTGACCTGACCGCCACCATGAGTAACCTCAGTCTGTCTTTTTTTAATCCTATCCTGGTGGGTGTTTTTGATCATATGAAAGGATTGGCTTCAGGGCAATTTGCCATCACCGGAACCCTCGAAAAACCTGAGGTGAATGGATCGATGCACCTTGAAAACGCCGGCTTCCGGATCGCCTATCTCGGAGTTCCATACCAGTTTTCGGATGATATCACCATTAAGCCGGATGCCATCACATTCGACAAGATCCTCATCACTGATTCGCTTGGGAATAAAGCGGAGTTAAATGGTAAGATCTCCCATCAGTACTTCAGTAATATACTTTTTGATCTGAAGATCAATATGAATGATTTAGCTGCGTTCAACCGGACGGCAGCGCAAAACCAGACGTTTTATGGCAAGGCCGGTGCTTCAGGAAGTGTCTTTATCACCGGGCCGCCGGATGATCTCTCCATTAAGGTGAAGGCGATGACAGATAAAAACACTTCCCTTTCCATTCCTATCAATACAACATATGATGTGGGACAAAGCGATTACATCACCTTCGTCAGAAAAGACATCGATACCATTGACCGGCCTCAGGCGTTCAAATCTGCCATCAAGGGTTTATCGCTCAACTTTGCGCTGAATGTGACCAATGATGCGGAAGTGGAATTGATCCTTCCATCTCGCATAGGTAACATTACGGCGAGCGGCACCGGGAACCTGCTTCTCTCTTTGAATCCGGCCAGCAATTTTAAGATCAATGGGATATACCGGATCAGCAAAGGACAATTCTTCTTCCAACTGGGCAACCTGACGCGAAAGATCACACTCCGGGATGGAGGCACGATACAATGGACCGGCGATCCTGTTGATGCCGATATCTTGCTTTCTGGCGTCTACCGTACCAAAGCCTCCCTGAAAGGATTGCTTCCTGAGGAGTCACAGGGCACCAGCAGGATCAACGTCGATTGTATCGTCAGGCTGAGTGGAAAACTTGCCAATCCTGACATTCATTTTGGTATTGCCCTTCCAAATGTGGAAAATGATATCCGGCAGATGGTTTTCTCTGTGGTTGATACTACCAATGACAATGAAATGACTCAGCAATTCGTCTACCTGCTGGTGATGAACCAGTTTAAACCGGTACAAGGGGTCGGAAGCGTGAATGTTGACGTCGGCGCAACTTCCTTTGGCCTGCTGACGAGCCAGGTGAACAACCTGTTATCCAAGATCAGCGACAATAAGGTAGACCTTGGTGTGAACTATAAACCGGGAAGTTCCAACTCTGGTCAGGAACTGGAAGTAGCCCTTTCCACACAATTATTCAATGACCGGCTGTTAATCGACGGGGCCTTCGGGATGAATTATTACCACACCGGATCATCACAGAAAGCAAGCAATATCGTCGGAGATATCAATATTGAATACATCCTTACACACGACCGCCGCCTGCGTCTGCGGGCTTTCAACAGAACCAACGATATCGACCTTCTCCTCAACAGTTCCCAATATACGCAGGGCCTTGGTCTCACATACCAGCGAGAATTCAACCGCTGGATCGAACTGTTCAGAAAACCCAAAAAGCGAATCCCATTGCCAGAAACAAAATCATCAAACTTTTAACCTATGAGATATCTTTACTTCCTGACTTACATGAGCCTATGCCTCATGTCATCCGCACAGATCACCATCACCCAGGCCGATATGCCTGCTGCCGGTGACACCATCAGAATCAGCCTGACCAGCAACGTTCCCGGAAATTATACGTTGGCCGGAAATAGTGTGACGTGGGACTTTTCTTCACTGGAATCACAAAACCAACAAGTTGTTGAATTTGTCAGTGCTACATCAACACCGACCATCTATTGGCTGGTATTCACACCCAATCTTGTTACCAACCTCGCTTCCCCCGGAGGTGACATCCCCTTCCCAATGATGCCGGTGAGCAATTACTATGACTATTACAACAAAACGTCCGGAGCTTTTCAACATTGCGGATTTGCTTTCCAGATGAGTGGGATTCCGTTTCCGGTAAAGTATGCCAGTCCGGATGAATGGTACCAGTTTCCGCTAACCATGGGAAACACCTATTCATCGCTGACAACTTCATCTGTTGTTGTACCTGGAATGGGTTACTACGGTACGAGCAAGGATCGACAGAATGTGGTCGATGCATGGGGCACAGTGATAACACCCTTTGGCTCATTTCAATCCCTGCGGGTAAAATCTGAATTGCAGCAGTTCGATAGCCTCTATATCGATTCACTGAATATTGGGTTTCCCGTGAACCGGGTGATCACGGAATACAAATGGCTGGCGGCAGGGATGGGTATCCCGGTGTTGACGGTAGTCGAGGAAGGCCCTGCCGTGACAGCAAGATATATAGACCACTATATTCAGCCGCCGATCCCCCTGACGGTGGAGGTTTCACCGGACACAACGATCTGCTTTGGGCAATCGGTTACCCTTGCTGCTGCAGCCTCAGGCGGTGTCCCTCCCTATAACTTTGTGTGGAGTACTTTTGAAATGACACCGGAGATCACAGTCACTCCCGAGGATACTACATCATACTATGTCATTGCCTATGATGCAGCGCAAAACATGGCTCTGGATACGGCCGTGGTCAATGTCAAGGAATGTCCGGGATTCAATGAAATGGATCTCCATGGAGTAACAATCAATCCCAATCCCGCAAATGAGTATATGGAAGTAACCTTCCCCGCCGGCTTCCCTGACTGCATACTCACTATCATCGATCCAACCGGAAAGATATTGGAAAAGCAATACCGGCAGGCTCCCGGATCCGTAAAGATGGATGTTTCGATGCTTCCTCCCGGCTTGTACCTGCTGAAAATCCAGGCTGGAGAACAAAGAGGATTCCTGAAAATGATGATAAAATGAGCCATCCCCCGACTTTAGCCGGGGGTTGATGGCAAAAGAAATCAACAACCGGGCTTTAGTCTCATATTAAGCGATGACCACCGGAAACCTCACCGTATACCGCTCCTCCGCCGGCTCAGGGAAAACCTTCACCCTGGTGAAAGAATACCTCTCCCTCGTGCTGGAAGACCAGGATAACTACCGACATATCCTGGCCATCACCTTCACGAACAAGGCTGCCAATGAGATGAAGCAACGGGTACTGTCAGGATTGAAATTGTTATCGGGGATCACACAGACTGCAACTGATAAAGAGACCAGAGATTATCAAAACCTCCTCAAAGCAGTAATTACAAAAACGCACCTGAAGGAGCAGCAGATCAACCATCGTGCAGCCGACGTCCTGCAGCTCATCCTTCATAATTACGCCGATTTCGCCATCGGCACCATCGACAGCTTCTTCCACCGGGTGATCCGCACCTTTGCTTTCGACATGCACATCCCTGCCAACTTCAATGTGGAAGTGGATGCCGATGACATGCTGCAACGGGGCGTCGACCGACTTATCGCATCAACCGGCCTGGATGAACAACTGACCAAATTGCTGGTTGACTACGTTGAATCCAGGGTGGAAGATGAAGCTGACTGGAGGATCACCCAGGACCTGATAAAATATGCCAAGAACCTGCTGGATGATGAAGCTGTAGGGCGTATCGATTCATTAAAAAACCTGGATATCGCAGATTATTTCAACATCAGCAAAAAATTCAGAAAAGCTGTTGCTGAGTTTGAGCAGAAAGTAAAGGACATTGGCAAACAAGCTTGCAGCTTGATAGAATTATCCGGCATTCCCTATGATGCCTTTTTTCGCGGTACCCAGGGAATTGGGGGCTATTTCCGGAATATTGCTTCCGGCCGGTTTGATAAACTAAGCCCTAACTCCTATGTCGTTTCGACCATCCAGGAAGATAAATGGATGTCAGGAAAAGCTACGCAATCAGACAAGTCTGCGATAGAGTCCATCAAATCTGATCTGGAAAAATTTTTTCACGCCATCCGGGAGATCATTGAACGGGAATATCAATTATACCTCAACCGGAAATTTGTAGGCAGGCATATATATGCGATCGGCACCTTGAACGAAATCGGCAAGCTGATCGATGCGTATAAACAGGAACAGAACATCATCCATGTCTCCGAATTCAACCGCAGGGTGGCCTGGAGCATCATCGACCAACCGGTGCCGTTCATCTATGAGAGATTGGGCGAGCGTTACCGTCATTTTCTGATCGATGAGTTTCAGGATACTTCAAAGCTTCAATGGCTGAACCTGATCCCGCTCATCGAGAATGGCCTGGCCTCGGGCTATTTCAGCATGGTCGTAGGCGACGGGAAACAAGCCATTTACCGGTTCCGGAATGGAGATGTCGACCAGTTTATCAACCTCCCGGCTTTACCCGGTTCAAAAAACTTCGCCTTGTCCAGGCAAAGGGAAAAAGTCTTTCGCGATCATTGCCGGGAGGAGCCGCTGGCCTTCAATTACCGCTCGCTTCCTGATATCGTGGCTTTCAATAATGATTTCTTTTCCGTCGTGAGCAGCGTCCTCCAGGTAGACCTCCAGCGGATCTATTCCGGGGTCGCACAGGAGGTTCCCGGGAAAAAGGAGGGAGGGTATGTCAGGGTTGAATTTGTCGGCAAGCCGGACGATGAGGATGACATCTCTGCGGAAGACCGGATGATCGAAAAAGCGTATGATCTCATCCTTCAACTGCAAAACGTTGACGGATACCACCTTGGCGACATCGCGATCTTATGCAGGAATAACGACAAAGCCAGCCTGGTTGCTGCATACCTGATGGAAAACGGGATCGATGTGATCTCTGCCGAATCTCTGCTGATCAGCTCCAACCGGGAAGTGCGGTTCATCATCCATTTCCTGCGGTGCCTTCATGATCCGCAAAATAAGATATCTGCTTCTGCCCTGGCATTTCACACCAGCCCCGAATCTGCAAACAAGCTCATTGCTGATCTGGTGGCAGCCGATGACAACCGGAGATTGCTTGCCCTTCTCCTTGATAATACTCCTCTATCAGCGTTGATGATGCTTTCACTCTATGAACTGTGTGAAGCCATTATCCGCCTTTTCGAACTGAATAAAAAACCATCGCCCTACCTGCAAACATTCCTTGACCAGATACATCTCTTCTCGGCTTCCCACACCCAGGGTTTGGCGGGGTTTCTGCAATGGTGGGATGAACATGCCAACAAGCTTTCCATCATCGTGCCCGAAGGGATCGATGCCGTCAGGATCATGACGATCCACAAAGCCAAAGGGCTGGAGTTCCCTGTTGTCATCTACCCTTTTGCAGGAGAAAAGAGCATGCTTACCCGATCCTATTACTGGCGTGAGTTCGAAGACAACCTGGCCCCGAAGATGGATTATGTGATCCTTCCTTTCAAAGGACTGAAGCAGAGCGCTTTTTCGGATGATTATGAGGAAGAAAAGCAAAGAACGCGACTGGATACCCTTAACCTGCTATATGTTGTGATGACCCGTGCGGAAGAGAGGCTGTACATCTTTTCGAAAACACCTTCGAAGAGTACAGAAAATGTCAATACCATTGATAATTCAGGAAAATACCTGGGGTATTATCTGAAGCCCCAAGGTCTCTGGGATGATGAACGGCAGGTTTATGAGTTTGGCGCAAAATCAGGAAAACGGTCAGTCATATCACAGCCGGGGCAGGAAGCAGAGATCCTTTCCGCCTTTCCTTCCTCCTCCTGGCAGCAGCAGGCGCACATCCGCCTCCGTGCACCGCAACATTGGGATTTCGCCGATCCTACCCGGAAGACCCGCTTCGGAAAGTTGCTTCACAGACTGTTGGCCGAAACCCATTCTGCAGATGAATTGCCTGATGCTATCCGGCGGCTTTCAGATATGGGCGTCATCCCTGCCGGCGAAGTGGCAGAGGTTCAACGTCAGGCCGAGCGGTTGCTCTCTGACCCGCTTGTGGCGCCTTTCTTCCAGCCCGGGTTGGAGATCCGTACCGAGGCGGAAATCCTCACCCCCGACGGTACTTCCTGGCGCCCCGACCGGGTGATCCTGGAGCCCGAGAAGACGATCCTCATCGATTTTAAAACCGGTCAGCCCTATCCTTCCCACCGGGAACAGATCAACCGGTATGCCGACCTGCTGGCAGGCATGGGCTATCAACATCTTGAAAAATATCTCATCTACCTGGGCGACAAACCCGTTGTGACCTGCGTTTGATATGAAAGAAATGAACATCGAACAACAAATATGCGAGGCCTGGCACAGGCTGACCAAGGAGACTATCGATAAACCGGCCTTTCTGCCGCAGTCTGGCTCTTATCGAAAATACTACCGGCTGGAAACCGGAAAGAAAACCATCATCGGCGTTTACAACGAAGACCTGAAAGAAAACAAGGCGTTCCTGGATTTTACGCATCATTTCCTGAAGCACAAACTCCCAGTTCCGAACATCCTCGGTGTTGATCCTGATCAAAAGATATATTTCCTGGAAGATCTCGGCGATGAAACCCTCTTTTCATTTCTTCAGAAAAACAGAAGTGAAGGTGTACTTCCGGTATCGGTAAAACAGGCTTACAGACGGGTGCTGGAGCTGTTACCACTGTTCCAGGTTAAAGCCGGAAATGAACTCGATTATTCCGCCTGCTATCCGCGGCCTGCTTTTGACCGGCAATCAATGCACTGGGATCTCAATTACTTTAAATACTATTTTTTGAAGCTGGCCGGTATCCCGTTCGATGAGCAGAAGCTGGAGGATGACTTTCTGAACTTCATCGCCTATCTCAGTGAAGCCGGCACGGAGCATTTCATGTACCGCGATTTCCAGTCGAGGAACATCATGCTGGTGAATGGAAATCCTTATTTTATCGATTACCAGGGTGGAAGAAGAGGCGCTATACAATACGACCTCGCTTCGCTGCTCTATGATGCCAAGGCTGATTTGCCGCCAGATGTGCGGGATGAGTTGCTTGAGCATTACATTTCAGCGCTTGGAAAACATATCCCGTTGAATCGAGCCCGGTTCTTATCCATCTTTCCCGGTTTCGTCCTGATCCGGATTTTACAGGCCCTGGGCGCCTACGGCTTCCGGGGCTACTATGAGAAAAAGACCCATTTCCTGCAAAGTGTTCCCTATGCCCTCCGGAACCTGCAATATGTCATGTCCAATTACCAACTTCCCATCACGATCCCAACCCTGATCGGGATCATCGAACGGATGACCGGTGCTGAGCTGTTTAAAGATTTTAAATCGGTTCAGTCAAACCTTACTGTATCAATCTACAGCTTTTCATACAGGAAGGCGATTCCTGAAGATCCATCCGGAAATGGGGGAGGGTTTGTCTTCGATTGCCGGGCGTTGCCTAACCCGGGAAAGTTTGAGGAATATCAGCATCTCACCGGTCAAGATCAGCCGGTTATTGATTTCCTGAAGAAGGAAAAAGTGGTGGAAGCATTTCTTCTCGGGGTGTTTCAGTTGGTGGATCAAAGTGTGACCCGCTATATCCAGCGTGATTTCTCCCACCTGATGGTATCCTTCGGCTGTACCGGCGGACAACACCGGTCGGTTTTTTGCGCTGAAGCCCTCCGCCGGCATTTGCTGGAGAAGTTCTCAATCACACTCAGTGTCCATCACCACGAAATATCCGATAAAAAATCCGAATGAAGATGAAAGCAATGATCCTCGCCGCGGGGCTTGGCACGCGGCTGAAACCGGTAACCGATTACATCCCCAAAGCTTTGGTGGAGGTGAAAGGCATCACTTTGCTGGAACTTACCCTCAACCGGCTCAGCCACTTTGGAGTTAACGATGTGATCATCAATGTGCACCATCACCATGTTCAGATCACCGATTTTCTATCCGGAAACAAGAATTTCGGTATGAACATTACGATCTCCGATGAATCGGGAGAACTCCTCGATACGGGTGGCGGTACCCGCAAAGCAGCCTGGTTCCTGAAGAACAGCAACCCTTTCATCGTCCACAATGTGGATGTGATGTCGGACCTCAACTTTGAGAAGATGGTTCGGTTCCACCTTGAGCATCGGGCGATGGCTACGCTGGCTGTCCGTGCACGAGTCACGGAGCGTTACCTGCTGTTTGACCGCCACATGCAGATGTGCGGATGGAAGAACATCCACAGTCGGGAAGAACATATCTCCCGCGCTGCCGAAGAGATCTATCCCTTTGCCTTCAGCGGCATCCAGGTGCTCGATCCCGCCATCTTCGACCACATGCAGGAAAAGGGTCCCTTCTCCATGACCCGGAAATATATCGAACTGGCTGCACTTCACAACATCCGCGGCTATCGCCACGACGACGGCTTCTGGGTGGATGTGGGGAGGCTCGAAACCCTGGAAAGGTTGAATAGATGATGAATGTGCATAATTCTTTCGATGCTTTGCTTGCGGTTAATCTCTAATGATGATAACTTGTTGAAAAATATTTTAATTTGTCCAACCTCAATAAACAAAAATTGTATTACCTTTGACAAATTATGTCAACACAAAAAATGTCAACACTGGGATTGAAACTTCGGGGATTGAGGGTAAAATCAGGATATTCCTTACGAAAAGCTGCTGTTGCAATAGATATTGACGTGGCCATTTTAAGCAAAATGGAACGTGGAGAAAGAAAATTCTCAAAAGAACTGGTTTTAAAACTGGCTGACCTTTATAAAGCTAATTCGGACGAACTCGTCATTGACTTTTTAAGTGAAAAAGTACTTTATGAATTGGAAGACGAAGATTTTGGACTTGAAGCACTGAAAGTGGCAGAGAAACAATTAAAATACAAAAAACAGAAAGATGTCTAAATCGGATAATATAAAACGGGCAAAGTTGCTTAGGCAACGGAAAAAGGAAAGGGAAAAACAAGCCCTGTTGAATGATAATTTACTTAAAGACCAACAATTGTTGCGAGAAAAAGCAGAGAAAGAAAATGTTAAAATTGTTGATAGGTCAATACTTGGGGGAAAAGAAAAAATATCAACCGTTTTACTTGAAATGATTAAACCGGTTTTTTTTACTGCACAAGACGAAGAAGATGCAAGGGGTATTGTTTCTATGGGCGTAGTTGCATGGAATTGCGGGATTATTAAACAAACTTTAGGGGAAGATAAATTAGAAGATGCTATGAGAACTTTTAAAAGCAAAGAAGACAGTTGGGAAAGAAACCTGCTGAATGAATATATTGAAATTAAATGCAATCAATACAGTCAGTACAATGATTTTATTACCGATTTTCAGTTGTCATTTGAACGTGACGGTAGAATGAATTTTACCGTACTGACAGGAATTGCAGAGGATATTGCAAAAACATAAATAATTAGAGCTATGCCAACACTCCAATTTAAAGGGAAAAACATAATCTGGAACCACCATTTGGCTGTTCCGTTTCATACTTTGGACGAAGTACCCGAACTGCATTACCAGCCCGAAAAGGCAAACCTGCCTGACGGCAAGGCAGGCGGAAACATGATAATTGAGGGAGATAACCTCATTGCTTTAAAAGCTTTGCTTCCACAATTTGCAGGGAAAGTAAAGTGTGTTTGTATTGACCCGCCATACAACACGGGAAATGACAATGGACAAGGGAAAGGTTGGATTTACAATGATAATGTAAGCAGTCCATTATTAAAAGAATGGTTTGAACAAGAAGTTTCAATTGATGACTTAACAAGGCATGATAAATGGCTTTGTATGATGAGTCCAAGACTTAAACTAATACGAGATTTACTTTCAGAAGATGGAGTAATTTTTATCAGTATTGATGATAATGAAATTTATAATCTTCGTCAATTAATGAATGAGATTTTTGGGGAGGAAAATTTTATAGCAATTCTGCCAACTGTAATGAACTTAAAAGGAAATAATGACCAGTATGCTTTTTCAGGCACACATGAATATACTTTAGTTTTTGCAAAAGATAAAAATATGAGCATGTTTTATCAATTTGAATTAGATGAGGAAGAAAATGAAACATGGGACGAAGATGAAAAAGGTTTTTTTAAAAAAGGAAGTGGGTTATTAGCAACATCTGAAGGAAAAAATAGAGAAGATAGACCTTACATGTATTTCCCAATCTTAATTAAAAACAATAAAGTTGAATTGATTTCCTTTGATGAGTATAAAAATGTTTATTACTTATGTACAGGCGAAAATCTGGCAGCAGAAGACAAAATAAATGAAGCGGATTATTACGTTGGCGAATATGGCAAACAAGCCATTTATCTGGTTTACAAACAGGATTATGAAACACTAACTCGTCTTGCACTCAATTTAACTCTTGCCGAAAAAATAAAAGAACAGCAACCGGGCAAAAAACCGATTGTGTATGCACCGTCATGCTTTTTGGTCGAGGAGTATTTAACCGACAATCAAATTGAATACGTTGGTATTCCTTATAATTTGTTTCAAAGGAGGGAAAAATGAAAAGAGAATTGGTAAGAACGCTAACAGATACTTTTCAGGATCATTCAAATACAACAGACAATGGTATTGAATTTTGGTTTGCCAGAGATATTCAACACTTACTCGGTTATACAGAATGGCGTAACTTTACCAATGTAATCACCAAAGCAAAAACATCGTGCGAAGCCAGTGGTAACAACATATCCGACCATTTTGTTGACATCAACAAGATGGTTAATATTGGCTCCGGAGCACAAAAACCTGTTGATGATATCATGCTTACCCGCTATGCATGTTATCTTATTGCTCAAAACGGAGATCCCAAAAAAGAGCCCATTGCATTTGCACAGAACTATTTTGCAGTTCAAACACGAAAATACGAAATAATTGAACAACGCATTAATGATTGGGAGAGATTACAGGCAAGGGAAAAACTAAGCTTATCAGAAAAAGAACTCTCAACCATTATATACGAACAAACAGGCAGCGATAAAAACTTTGGCATTATCAGAAGTAAAGGAGATACTGCTTTATTTGGCGGTAAAACTACCCAACAAATGAAAAACAAATTGGGCGTTCCCCAAGACCGTGCATTAGCCGATTTTCTACCAACAATTACTATAAAAGCAAAAGATTTTGCAACAGAAATTACCATTTTCAATGCTAAGGAAAAAGTGCTAAAAACAGAAGGAGAAATTTCTGCTGAGCATATAAAAAACAACAAAGGTGTAAGAAAACTCCTGCTTGACCGTGGTATTAAGCCTGAAGAATTACCGGCTGAAGAGGATATTAAAGAATTAGAACGCAGGGTAAAAAGCGAAGAAAAACAAATAGGTAAAAAACCCGACAAATTAACAGAATAGCATGTATTTAAAAAAATATCAGATAAAAGTTGTAAACGCACTCAAGCAGTTTTTGCAAACTGCCCGTGATACCAAAACATCGTTTGACATTGCGAAACAGGCATTGCCTTCAACTATGCGTCATACCTTGAATTGGGTGCAAACAACTTTTCAAACAAGCAGTTTGGAATATAAAGACCGTTGTACAAACGGATTAGGGAACAGTTATCCCCGCATGATTGTTAAAGTGCCGACAGGTGGCGGAAAAACATTGCTTGCCGTTGAATCAATCCGTGAATATCAGAACCTTTTTGCTCAAAAACGCACTGGGCTTGTGGTTTGGATTGTACCGAGCGAAACCATTTACAGCCATACTGTTCAAAAAATCAGGGACAAAGGAAATCCGTTACGCCAATTACTTGACCAATGCAGTGGAAACCGCACCATTGTTTTGGAAAAAGGACAACGATTAACAACCAATGATATTGAAGATAATCTGGTTGTTCTTTTCGTTATGATTCAGTCAATCAGTCGCACCAATGGAAAAGAAGCGTTAAAAGTTTTTCAGGACAGTGGCGGTTACGACAGTTTTTTCCCTGCCGATAATCGTTACGACTTACATGAGCAGTTATTAAAGCAGGTTCCAAACCTTGATTTTATTTCACCGCTTGGCACAGAGCAACCTTTAATAATGACAAGTCTTGGAAACGCAATCCGCATTTCAAAACCATTCATAATCATTGACGAAATTCACAAAGTATTTTCTGAAAATGCCCGAAAAACCATTGACAGTTTAAATCCTGAATTTGTACTTGGTTTTTCTGCCACACCAAAAGCTGAAATGAATGTTTTGGTTACCATTACAGGACTTGAACTTAAAGAGGAGGAAATGGTAAAACTTGACTTGCACATTCTCCCACCTATCAGCAAACAGGAGAACGACTGGAAAGCGATGGTAAAGGAAATAAAAGAACATCGCTCAACATTAGAAGAAAAGGCAAAGCAATATCAAATAGATACTGGAGTTTATATTCGTCCGACTGCATTATTGCAAGTTGAAGCAACAGGCAAAGACCAACGAGGAAAAGGAAGGATTCATAGTCTTGATGTTAAAGAATGCTTGGTTGGCCTTGAAGTAAACCCTGATGAAATTGCAATTAAAACAAGTTCGCAAAATGACATTGAAGATGTAAATCTGTTTTCGCAGGATTGTTCTATACGCTTTATCATAACAAAAGAAGCATTACGAGAAGGCTGGGACTTTTCTTTTGCCTACATTCTGGGAATTATTCCGAATGTAAATTCAAACACAGGAGTTACCCAATTAGTCGGCAGAATTTTACGACAACCGTTTGCAAGAAAATCAGGTGTTAAAGAACTGGATGAGAGTTATGTTTATTACACAAAAGGCGATACACGAGAAATTTTAGACAGGGTTTCAACCGGATTCAAAAATGAAGGTCTTGAAGACTTGGTTACAAAATTGAAATTCCGGGATAATAAAGCAATAAACGCTACCAAAACAGTAAAGATAAAAAAAGAGTTCAGCGAGAAATTTCAAAACTCATTTTATTTGCCTGTTTGGTTAATGATTGATAAAAGCGGTTCAAAAAGGCGTTTTAACTACGAAAGCGACATAAAACCGAAAGTTGATTTTACAAAACTGGAATTGAACGATGAATTTCTTACAAAACTTGAAAGTTCATTAAGCAACGAGACAAAAGAAAGAAAAGCATTTGCCATTACACTTGATGATTCAAGTAAAGCATCATTTGTTGAAGAACAAAACCAATCAAACGGGAAAGCAGAAATAAATATTGATTACTTAACACGCAGATTAAATGAATTAATTGAAAATCCATTTTTGGCAAGAATTTTCGGAACGAAATACTTATCACAAATTGAAGAAAAGATAGGACAGGAAAAACTTAAGGAACACTACAGTTTCATTGTTTCTCAGCTATGTAAAAAGTTTCAGGAAGAAAAGACAAAACAGGAAGAAAAAATATTTCTGGAAGAATTAAAAGCCCAAAAGCTTGTTCTTGCAGTATCCGATGATGATACAGTCGGATTCAAAGTTCCAAAAGAGGACGTAATAACAGTAAGCCCAATTCCATGCACCTACAAATATTATCTGTTCGAAGATGTTGAATTAACAGCTATGAATACGCTTGAAAGGAAAGTTGGCGATTTGATCGATAAACAGGAAAAAATACTTTGGTGGTTCAGAAATAAAGTAAACAGAAAATGGTACTCAATACAAGGTTGGCAGCAAAATAAAATCAGACCTGACTTTATAGCAGCTAAAAAGTCGGAGGGAAATCGTCTTGAATTGGTTTATATCATTGAAAGCAAAGGAGAACACCTTCTTGGAAACATTGATACAACCTACAAAAAGAAAGTTCTCGATATAATGACAGAGCAGAAACAACACAAAAAAATTAAAGCATACCAAACACAGATTCCATTTGAAGAATATGTGATTAATGACAAAGTTGAATGCTATTTAATTGAGCAGGGAAAAGAGGAAGAAAATATCAAAGAGATTTTGAAATGACAAGAAAACTCACACAATCCCTTTGATTTAAAATACTCCGAAACAATAGTGAGTAGAACATATATTTAGCAGCGTAGCTGAAATGACTCTTTTTCTAATATCTGTAGCTGAAAAAGTTATCAATTCCGGCAATTACCGCCCGGAAGAACTCGCAATTATCCTCCCCAACCGCCGGGCAGGGATGTTTCTCAAGCGGCATCTGGCAGCCCGGTTCGCGCAGCCGGTCTGGGCGCCGGCTGTTTTCTCCATTGAGGATTTCATGGCTACCCTGTCGGGGCTCACCTATGCTGAGCCGATCCGCCTCATCGTCACCCTCTACCGGATACATTGCAGGCTTTTCCCGGACAATCCGCAGGCATTCGATGAGTTTGCCGGCTGGGCCCAGGTGATGCTCAACGATTTCAATGAGATTGATCAATATCTGGTCGATGCGGAGGGACTCTATGCCTTCCTGAGTGAAGAGAAAGCGCTTAACCTCTGGCATCCGGGACAAGGTCAGTTGACCGACTTTGAACAGCAGTACCTGACTTTCTTCCGTTCCGTGATCCATTATTACCAGGCATTACGGACGGAACTCATCACGGAAGGGAAAGCTTACCGGGGCATGGCTGCCCGGCACTTATTGGAAGACCTCCCTTCACTGAAAACCAAGATTCCCTGGAACCGGATCATCTTTGCCGGCTTTAATGCCCTTACTGCTACTGAAGAGAAGCTGATCCGCTGGATGCTGGAAGAAAAGATCGGGGAGATATACTGGGATACCGATACGTACTATATCGACGACCAACATCAGGAGGCCGGGCGTTTTCTTCGCCGCTATTTCAATGGCTGGCCAAAGGTGAAGAAAGAATGGACCGGAAACTATTACAAAGATATTCCCAAAGCGATCGATATCATTGGGGTGCCGGGCTCCATCGGACAGGTGAAATTTGCCGGCCAGGTAGTGAAACAATGGAAAGAAAAGGGTATCCGGCCTGATCAGATCGCGGTGGTACTGAATGATGAGTCGTTGCTGCTGCCGCTGCTCCATTCCCTTCCTGAAGAATTGGGTGAATTCAACATCACCATGGGATTTCCGCTGGAGAAGACATCCTTATTCAATCTGCTCGACAGCATGTTCCAGGTGCACGAGAAAATGTCAACTGCCCAGCGACCCGATCGCTACTACACCAAAGATGTCCTGGCTGTACTGAACCATCCCTTCTTCCAAATGTCTACGGAAGAGAACCTCCCGCCTGTGCTCCGTTCCCTTGCGGCTGTCAGACAGCATATCCTCTCCATGAACAGGGCTTTTTTATCGTTGGATGATCTTCACTCGATACCCAAAGACCTTTTCACAGCCGATTTTAGTCTGATTGATCACCTTTTCATACCCTGGAAAGACTTAGCCGGTGGCATGAAGCAGATCGCCGCCGTGCTTGAAATCCTGAAAGAGACGCTGATGAGCGAAACAGCGGATAGCCCGGAAATCCAGTCTCAGGCCTTACGCTGGGAATATCTGTTTCATTTCACGCTGGTTGTGAACCAGTTAAACGACCTGCTGCCATCCATCGATCCGCCCCCTTCACTGCCATCCATCCGAAGACTTTTCCGGCAACTGGTAAGCGCTGTGGTGCTGCCCTTCTCCGGCGAACCGCTCAAGGGCTTCCAGGTCATGGGCATGCTCGAAACCCGTTGCCTCGACTTCAGCCATCTCATCCTCCTCTCGGTGAACGAGGACATCCTTCCTCCGGGGAAGCACACATCCTCCCTGATCCCTTATGACATCCGGCGTGCCCATGAGCTCCCTACCTATCATGACCGGAATGCCGTGGCAGCCTATCATTTCTACCGGCTGATCCAGCGGGCGGAAAAGGTTGTTCTGCTGTATAGTACCGAAACCGACGGCCTCAGGAAAGGGGAGAAGAGCCGCTTCATCCGGCAGATCCAACTGGAGATGCCGGCATGGAACCCAAAAACCATCATCCGGGAAAAAATCCTCCGCACCCCGATGGAACTTAAGTTGCAGCAACAGCTCATCATCATTGAAAAAGATGAAGCTGTTCTTCAGAAACTCGGGGATATGGCTAAAAAGGGCTTTTCAGCCAGCACACTCAGCACCTACATCGCATGTCCGCTGATGTTTTGCTTCAGCCATATCATGAAGCTGGAAGAGACAGAAGAACCTGACGATACCATCGATGCAAAAGATTTCGGAAGTGTCGTACACGAAGCGCTGAAAAACCTGTTCCAGGAGATCAAGGGAAAAATCCTGACAAAGGAGAGACTGGATACCATGCATGCCAAGGTCTCCAAGGTTACCAGTGAGGCTTTTCAAAGCAAATACAAGATCGCCGATATTGACTATGGAGAGAACTACCTGATGGTCAGGGTGGCTGAATCGCTCATCCATTCGTTGATCCGTGCAGAAATTGAACGAGTCGGCCAGATGGCTGCATCCAATCAGACGATCCGGATCGATGCCATTGAGCAAATTTGCCGGAAAGCCATTTCTGATGCCGATGGAACAATCAAGTTTAATCTGGTAGGTTTTATCGACCGGATAGAGACAGTGAGTGAAACGACAACCATTGTGGATTACAAAACCGGAAAAGTCGATGATAAGAAGCTGGAGGTGGAGGATATCAGCCTGTTAGAGACTGATCCTGAATATCGTCAGGCATTCCAGCTTCTGATGTACGGACTGCTTTGCAGAGATCTCGTCCCGGAGGATACAGTACTCAATGCAGGGCTTTATTCCCTGAAGCATCCGGGTGCCGGTATTTATCGGATCACAATAGCTGATAATGGAACGACAATCGCAGATATGGACCGGGATATCCTATCGACTTTTGAAAAGATCGTGATCAGCCTTGTCCGCCAGATCATGGATCCGGCCATCTCCTTTGATCAGACGGAAGATGAAGCCCGTTGCGTGTATTGTCCGTACAAAGATATCTGTGGCAGGTGATCACTCTTTTTCCGAGAAGATCAGCGCTTCGTAGGTGAAAATGTCTGCATTTTTCCAGCCGTCCCAGCCGATGCCGGCTTTGTCGTCGGCGCAGTGCCCCAGGAACTCTTCCAACGTCCATCCTGTTTCGGTGGCAACCTGAGGAAGGAACGTCCCGGAAGCATATCCTTTCTTGATATAGATGCCATGTTTCCCAAGAACGATCTCATCGATGGAAGCGATCTTCTTCAAGGGGGTTAATACGGATATTTCGATGTCGATCTGGTCAAGCTCTTTGGAGGTGACCGGGAAAAAGCGGGTATCTTCTGTGGCGGCGGCTTTTGCCATCCGGATCACCACCTGGTACAGTGGTTCATTGGGCTGGAAGCGCCCGATGCAGCCACGGAGTTTCCCTTTCATATGCAGGGTGACGAAGGCACCGGTTTTGGTATGGAGGTTCTCCGAGAATTCGTTGGTTCGAAAACTGGGGATCTTTTTGTCCTTGACATACGATTCCACCGTTTTCCGGGCGATCATCAGCAATTGATCCTTGTCTTGTTGTGAGAGGGAGAAGCCCGCCTGCCCGGACTGTTGTTTCAAAGATACCGCCAAAGCCCAGTAACCCACCACTTCCGCCTTGCTTCCATACCTGGAGTCACCGGAATTTTGATATTTGATGGCATGATATTTTATGTCCGGATTGGTTTCAGTCATATACAGAAGGGTCAGAACCGACGTCCATCCACACATGCCGGTGGCAAGGTTGGGGATGTGCTGCTTTCTACTTTTGCTGATAGCTTCCAGCAGCGAATAGGCTTTGTTGTGCAGTACCGACTCGGCCATCATCCCGTCGACCTTCAGGGCATCCTGGTAGGTGGGGTAGTGGGAGAAATCGGTGCTGATGACAAAGAGGTTGTTTCCACCGAAATAGGGCTTCAAACCCTCGGCGATCTTTTTGCATCCATGCGCTGATTGCGTTCCCAGCACAATAGGGACAAGCTTAAAGGGCTTCTTCAGTCTGTATTGGAGAAAAGGCACCTGAACTTCTACGCTGTGCTCGTTACGATCCGCTTCGGGATTGAAAGAGAAAGCAGTGTTTGATTCGATGATCTTGTTGGCCAGTTCGATGTTCACTTCCACTTTCCCAAGCGGGGTGAGATAATCCCCCTTGTTGTAAATGGATGCGCCTTTGAAGGCGACCTGGTGGCTTGATGCCAGGATGAAGACGTTGTCGTAGGTCTTGTTCTCATCCAGTTGGTTATATGCCGAAGCGGCAACTTCTCCCGAATATACATAGCCCGCATGAGGAGAGATGATGGCTACTACCTCTTCTACCTGCTTCTTCGAAGCATTTGAAAAGCAACTGCTCAGCATCGAATCCAATTCACCGGGATCAGATGGATAAAACCGTCCTGCCACCACCGGCCGCCGGTTCACTTTTTGCGCTTCTCCCGGTTTATCCTGTGAAGAACAGTCGGCGCTGCCGAACATCAAGAGCACAATCGGTATCATGACAATATGTTTTTTCATAATTTTATCGCTGCTGAGTGTCCATACAAAGATACTCAAAAGCAGCCCATGAAAAAGGACAACGGATACAATATTTCCCTTTTTCTGCTGGGGTTTGTCACCATGCCCGTGCAGATCATCCTCCTTCGGGAGTTCATGGTTGTATTTGGTGGCAACGAGTTGATTATCGGAATCCTGCTGGCCGACTGGCTGATCCTCACCGCCACCGGCGCCTTCCTCGCCGGCAGATTCAGCAAATCCACAAAGGAGTGCCCATCCCATCCTCCACATCCAACAGTTATACCACTAGACAATCCAACGAACTTGAACCTGAACCTGAACCTGAACTTCTTCCCAATCCTCCCCCTTCTCACCTTTATCCTGTTGTACCTTCTCCGGCCAGTAATTTTTCCACCCGGCGCCATGGTCAGCCTGCCGGCAATCTGGTTGCTGACGGCCTTGCTGCTCCTGCCTTTCTGCCTTCTGTCCGGATGGCTTTTTACCCGCCTCGCAGGTCATCTTTCTTCCTTAAAGAGAGAAAATTTTACCGGACGGGCTTATGCCCTTGAGTCTGTGGGAAGCATCTTGGGAGGTGCCCTGTTCAGTTTCGTGCTGGTCTTCTTTCTTCCTTAAAGAGAGAAAATTTTACCGGACGGGCTTATGCCCTTGAGTCTGTGGGAAGCATCTTGGGAGGTGCCCTGTTCAGTTTCGTGCTGGTCTTCTTTTTTGATGGTTACTGGAGCCTTGTCATCATCGCGCTGACGACCTGGTTGGTGCTCATGATCATGAACTTGTTAAATAACGGTTGGAAAAAGGCTATTCTTGCACTGAGCCTGATGATTCTTACCGTTGCATCAAGTGTATGGTTCAGCCTGCCCCGGTCGGTGCAGCAGGAGCTTTTTCCCGGGCAAACGTTGGTATTTGCGAAGGATTCACCTTACGGCAAGGTGGTCGTTACGAAAAATGACGGGCAGGTGAATCTTTTTTATAATGGTATCCCCGTGTACCATAGTGACCAGCAGATGCAGGATGAGGAATCGGTTCATTATGCCCTCTTGCAGCGACAGAACCCGGAACAGGTACTGGCTATTTCCGGCGGACTGAAAGGGATCACCGAACAGATCTTGAAGTATCCCTCTATCCGGCATGTCGACTATGTGGAGATTGATCCCTGGCTTGTCAGGAGCGAGATGACCTATCTCGGATCAGTGGAAGGTGATAAGGTGCAGGTTTCCTTCATGGATGCCAGGCGATTTCTATCCACGGTCACAACATATTATGATATGATCCTGGTGAATCTCCCGGAACCATTGTCTGCCCAGGTGAACCGGTGCTATACGTATGAGTTTTTTCTCAAAGCCAGGGAGCATCTTCACCCGGGTGGTGTGCTTTGCACCGCATTGCCGGCTACTACCAACTACATCGGCGGGGCTTCCATGACTGCCAATGCCACCCTGTTCAAAACCCTGCAGCAGGTTTTTCCGAATGTGTTGATCATCCCGGGTGGGAAGAATTTCTTCCTGGCCTCCGACAGCCTGTTGACCGGAGCGATCGGCCGGATCGCTGAACTTCGTGGGATTAGTAACGATTATGTTAATCAATATTATATGGATGATGCCTCCATCGTTTCCCGGGGCGCTTATATACTGGAACAATTGAATACTACTTCACCTGTCAACCGCGATGACCGGCCTGTTTCATACCTGAGTCAACTCCAATACTGGATGAGTTACTTCAACCTGAACCTGACCTGGATCTTGCTGGGCATCGCCGGGTTGTTTCTCCTGTTCTTTATCATGCTCAACCCGATTCGATTGGGTTTGTTCACGGCAGGCTTTGTCACCGCCGGGGCGGAATACATCCTGATCCTGGCGATTCAAGTATTTTTTGGATATGCCTATTTCCTCATGGGGATCATTTTTGTCCTGTTCATGACCGGTTTAGCCCTTGGTGCTATGTTTGGCAAAAGCATCTTTGCCGGGGATAAACACCTCCTGAATTGGCTTGTATTCGGCACGGGTGTATTTACGCTCATGATGTCGGCACTGATCCGGGTTCCCGGTTTAGCCGGAGCGGGTTCCTTGCTGGTGGCTGCCGTGTTTTCTTTGCTGGTTCTGTGCCTGGCTTTTCTGATGGGAACCGTCTTCTCGCATGGATCAGTGTTGTACAGAGGGCGATATGAAAAGGTTTCCGGTGACGCATATAGCGCCGACCTGATCGGCTCTGCTTTTGGACTGATGATCCTGTCGATGGTTTTGGTTCCCTTGCTGGGATTGAGGCTCTCCTGCCTGGTGATGTCGCTTGTGGCGTTTGTTGCGGCCGCCAGGCTGTCACTCGATAAAAATAAATTGTAACTTTACCTCGTTCATTTTGATATGCCGAAGAAGATCAACAAACGGGAATTCCTGAAGTCGTGCTTCCTGGGGGCTGGTGCTGCAACGCTTGGTTTGGACGCCATGGAGAGCTGGGCCTCAGGTTTATTGAAGTCTGATCCGGCAGGCCCCGCAGATGACAAACTCTGGAAATGGAGCCGCGAGGCGGTGTTCTATGCTCCTACGGCCCGTGGGATCAAGTGTACCCTTTGTCCCAATATGTGCAACCTCCGGGAAGGGGAGACAAGCATCTGCCGCACCCGCGTGGTCAATGGTGGAAAACTTCATACGATTGCTTACGGAAACCCATGCTCTGTCCACGTCGATCCCATCGAAAAGAAGCCTTTGTACCATTTTCTTCCCGGTTCCAGGTCGTATTCAATAGCTACAGCAGGATGTAATTTTGCATGCCGGTATTGCCAGAACTGGGAAATATCTCAGGTAAGTCCCAAGGATACCCGGAATGATGATCTGATGCCGCAAAAGGTGGTCGAGGAAGCCATCACTGGGAAATGTACAACCATCGCATATACATACTCAGAGCCGGTTATCTTCTATGAATACATGTATGATACCGCACGGATAGCCCGTTCCAAGGGGGTCAAAAACCTGATGATCTCCAATGGCTTTATCAATGAGAAACCCTTGCAGATGCTCTGTCAGCATATTGATGCCGCCAACATCGACCTCAAGGCATTTACAGATGACATCTACAGCCGGCTGTGTGGCGGAAGCCTGAATCCGGTGCAGAATACACTGAAGATCCTGAAATCAGAACAGGTCTGGTTCGAGATCACCTGCCTGATCGTTCCGGGCTGGAACGACGACATGCAGCACATTGCATTGATGTGCGACTGGCTCCTCGCCAACGGGCTGGAGAGCTATCCGCTTCATTTCAGCCGCTTCCATCCAATGTATAAGCTGGTCAGGCTCCCGGCTACCCCGCTGACAACCCTCGAAAAAGCCCGAAATATCGCCTTAATTAAGGGAATGAAGTACGTCTATATCGGAAATGTTCCCGGATCGGGTTATGAAAATACGGTTTGCCATTACTGCAAGAAGACCCTCATTGAACGGAAAGGGTTCACCATCATCTCCAATCATATCTCCGGTAGCGCCTGCAAGTTCTGTAAAACAAAGATCCCGGGGGTATGGGGGTAGAGGTCAGAGATGTATTCCCTTAAGATCCTATTTTGTCCAATAGCGCCACGATGAGATCCCAGCATTTCTCCACCGAAGTGATCTCGATCTTTTCATCCGGGGAATGAACGCCCCGCATGGTTGGCCCGATGCTGATCATGTCCATGCCCGGATAAGTGGCGCCAATGAGGCCACATTCCAGTCCGGCGTGAACAGCCAGCACCTTGGGTTCTGCCTGGAAGAGCTGCCGGTAAGTGTCAACGGTTTGTTTCAGCAGGGGGGAGTCAGGATTGGGCTTCCATCCGGGATAACCGGCTGAGTGTTCCACCCTGGCTCCGATGAGCTGGAAAACGCTTTCAACCATGTCAACGACGTCCTTTTTTGCAGATTCCACGGAACTGCGCTGGCTGGTGGTGATCACGATCTCTTTGTCGCCGGTCTTCACCGAAGCCAGGTTGGTGGAGGTCTCCACGAAGTTGGGGATCTCTCTGGACATCTCAATCACCCCGTGCGGACAGGCATAGACGGCATGCAGCAGCTTCTCCTGGGTTGCTCCATCGATGAGTGTGGCAGGGGCGGAAACCTTTTCCGCAGCGATCTTCACATCCGGTTCTGTTACTCTCAACTCATTCTTGATGTCCTGGTCGAATTGTGCGATATATTCGGTAAAGGCTTTCTCATTTTGCAGGTTGATGGCGATAGTGGCAGTAGCTTCCCGGGCGATGGCATTGCGGAGGTTGCCGGCATCAATCATGGAAATGCGTACCTGGAAATCGCGGGAGGCGTTCCACAGCAAACGGTTCAGGATTTTGGTGGCGTTGCCCAATCCTTTGTTGATGTCATCACCGGAATGGCCGCCCTTAAGTCCTTTAATGGTGACTTTATATCCCAGCATGCTTCTGGGAGTGGGTTCACTGCTGTAGGGAAGGTAAGCCACGGTATCCCTGCCACCGGCACAGCCGATGAATATCCGGCCTTCATCTTCCGAGTCAAGGTTGATAAGGATCCTCCCCTCAAGGAATCCCGGCTTCAGGCCAAAGGCGCCGGTCAGACCGGTCTCTTCATCTACCGTGAACAGACATTCGATCGGGCCATGCGGAATGTCAGTAGCATCCAGAAGAGCCAGTTGGATAGCGATGCCGATGCCATCATCGGCGCCCAGCGTCGTGCCGCGGGCTTTTACCCAGACTCCATCAATGTATGGATGGATGGGATCTTTCTGAAAATCAAAGACCGTATCTTCATTCTTTTCACAAACCATGTCGAGATGGCTCTGCAGGATGACGATGGGGGTTTTTTCTTTACCCGGAGTGGCGGCTTTGCTGATGAGCACATTGCCGGTATCATCCTGCTTCCATTGCAGATTGCGGCTTTTGGCAAACCCAATAATATATTCCGCCAGCCTGGCCTCCTGCTTCGAAGGATGCGGGATCTGACATATTTCATGGAAAAACTTCCATACAGTGGCGGGGGTGAGGGAGAGGATGTTCATAAATTTGGAGATTGGGTGATTGGGTGATTGGATGATTGGATGAATAGAAGAGGTTTAACGATATCAATAAAATTGATCATGATTGGTCAACTGCAAAGGTAGAAATTTCATAATTTTAACCCCAAAAGGATTTGATAACTCCCTGTTCATTGCTCATTACTCATTGTTCCTTGTCATAACTGTTTGCTGATTGCTGATAACTGATCACTGATGCTATCCATCATTGATATCGCCTTCTTGGTTTTCCACACCGCCCTGATCATTTTCAACGTGTTTGGCTGGATGTGGAGAAGGACCCGATTGGCAAACCTGATCACTTTATTATTAACCGGTGGTTCCTGGTTCATTTTGGGGATTTTCTATGGGTGGGGCTTCTGCCCCTTGACGGAGTGGCATTTTCAGGTTCTGGACAAGCTGGGGGAAAGGAATATTCCTGATTCTTATATCAGTTATCTCCTCGAGCGTCTTACTTCAATCCCGTTTGATCAACAGTCGGTCGACATGGCAACCCTGGGGGTGTTTTTAGTAAGCCTGATTTGTTCTGTCTTTGTGAATATCTGGTATCGAAGAAGAAAGGCTCAGAGCACCGGTTGAATGATCTCTTCCATATCTTCTGAAGCCTGTCCCATCACTTCGGCAAAGAGTCCTCCGAGGAAGTTGGAAAGCAGTCCGGAGTTGATGCGGGAGACGTAGGTCTTTCCGTCGGATTTCTCATAAACAGATATCCGGCAGGGCATGAGGGAGGAGATATCCCGTTCGTTGTCCTGTGCCAAGAGTTTGCCGGAGTAAGCGGGTTTACAAAGTTCCAACACCTTGATGTGATTCATGCCCACTCTGTGGTGCTCCAAATTCCTCCGCGGTACTCTGTGAAAGGATTACACAGAGGGGCACAGAGAAAAGCTGAGAGCCACAGAGGAGTGGAGTAAAAAAAAGGAAGAAAAAAAACAATATGGTCCATAGGTTTCATGAATGAGATTTTTTATACCTTTGCCGCCTGTTTTACTAAGGCCCAGGTGGTGGAATTGGTAGACACACCAGCTTGAGGGGCTGGCGCCTTCACGGGTGTGCAAGTTCGAATCTTGTCCTGGGCACGGAATAGTTAACAATGAGCAGCAAGCAGTAAACAGTTAACTGATCACTGTTTGCTGCTTGCTGTTAACTGATTACAGACCCCGCCCGGATGGCGGAATTGGTAGACGCGCTAGTTTCAGGGACTAGTATTCGCAAGGATGTGCAGGTTCGAGTCCTGTTCCGGGCACAAAAACAAATGCAAAGTGCAAGGTGCAAAGTCTAATAATTTGCACTTTGCACTTTTCGTTTTAGGCTTTGCACTTGGGGCTTTACACGTCAGATTTTACACTTTTTTCTCATCCAACATATTACCTTTCCCCCTTTTTCCTGATTAAGCATAAAAACCCAATCATGGAAAAACAAGAAAAAGGCCAGTTCAATGAGCAAATTCGTGAACGGACGATCAGAATGGCCGTTGAGATTCACCAACTTCTGGTAAACTTGAAAGTTTCACCTGTTACCAGGCCAATTGTAAATCAGCTCGTCAGAAGCTCATCATCGGTTGCTTCAAATTACAGGGCAGTCACCAGAAGCCGGTCTGATGCTGAATTCTATTCGAAGATGTGCATTGTCGTGGAAGAGATCGATGAAACCCAGTTTTGGATGGATTATCTGAGGAGAATAAACCTATTAAATACTGCGGGGACTTCAGCTCTTTTTAAGGAGGTTGAAGAATTGGTAAGGTTATTCACTTCTATTAAAAGCAAGATGAAAGATAAATTACGCCCTTGAAGTATAAACAAATGCAAAGTGCAAGGTGCAAAGTCTAATAATTTGCACTTTGCACTTTTCGTTTTAGACTTTGCACTTGGGTGTCTCGTCCTATTCATCCCTCGACCTATGATTGATTGGTGATTTCCTGCTTGCATGCAGCTTCTGGTGTACCAGGTATGCTGCGATAGAAGCGGTGATTCCAAGTTATCTGCCTCTCAGGTAGTTTAGCAAGAAGATCGTCAACCACCCAAGAATGATGCTTCCTGCCACTGTTCCAAGTACCCATATCAGCCGGGTTCTCTGCTGATTTGCAATCATATCGGCAACAGGCAGGAGAATAAGTGGCGGGATGGTGCCATGATCAAGCATCCCGTTTTCTTTCAGCGCTTTCTCAAATCCATCCCTGAAACCGGATGGATCCGGAATATAGAACATGTCCTCCTTTGCCTGATTGAAAGATTTGAATGTTGGAAGAGATAATCTTTCGAATTCATCAAATCCGACAATCTTTGGATTTATTGCCCTGCGGGAGTTTGTACGTCCGAAATGCATTCCTGTCCAGACGTTATAGGAAGATCCAAATGTTTTATCCTCCCTGTAATCTTTCAGAGGAGCCGCATAGAAAAGATTAAGCCGCATGTATTCACTGTATTTTCCGGCGGTGTTGCTGGTTCTGGCATGTACCATATGTCCATGATCGATGAAGTAATTCATGATCCTGTAGTACCGGGAAGGTCTTTCTTTCCTGATGCAGGACGGAGTCCCAACCTCAACAATCCTGGGTGAAAAAACTTTCATGTACTGGATTGAAAAAAACAGAGGGATAAGAATGCCGCATCCGGCCAAGAAAACTAATAGATCCATCAATTTTCTGTTTTTGATAAAATCTCCAAAATGGCTGATATAGGCAGGTCGGATGCAAATCAGCGTCACCAGCAGGGTGATCACAAATGGAATGATGTATTCGGAGAAGGTGATGTTGATATGAAATGGATGGAAATGAAAATAGTACCAGAATAGGGCAGCGTAAACCAGCAGAACGCCACTAAGGCAAACAACAAAGAGGAAGATTAACACCATAGCTTTATATTTCGTAAGGGTGTAAAAGTACTAAGTTTCTTTTTTTTGCTCCCCCTGTTCTAACTCTTGACAAAAGGGTTTCATTGTCGTATATTTGTCGCGATTTTTTAATTTTAAATCCCTGGACTATGAAAACAAAGATCCTTCTTATTGCTTTCCTGATGAACATTCCTGGTCTGTTTGCCCAGGTTCCGGATGCATTCACCTGCCAAACGGTTGTAAGGGATCCGGATGGTAACCTGATGACAAACCGGTCCCTGGCATTCAGGATCACCCTTATCCGCGACAGCGTTGATGGAGAAACTGTATATGCTGAAATTCAGAATGTAATTTCAAACGCTTATGGCCTTGCAGAAATGCTGATTGGGCGCGGAGTTCCCATTACGGGTGACATAGAATCCGTTGCCTGGGGCAACCATTCACATTTTATCCAGACTGAGATAGATACGGCCGGAGGCACCAATTTTGAGCGGATGGGAATCTCTCAGTTGATATCGGTTCCTTATTCTCTCTTTGCTAAACGGGCGGCTCCCAGTCATGTCGCAGGTTCAGGAATAGAAGTTCGGGGAGATACCATCATCAATGCAAATCCTGACCGGGATGTCGTTCTTAACCCTGGAGCCGCTATCCATGTGAGCGGGACCTATCCCGAATTTACGATCGACAATACAGCGCCTGATGTTCCTGTAGATCTATCTCCGGGAGCCGGTATCTTGATAGATGGCGGCTATCCGTCCTTCACCATTACCAACACATCTCCTGACGAAGTTGTGGTTCTCCTTGATGGCACTGGTATCTCTGTCAGTGGAACATATCCGATATTTACCGTCACAAACACCCTACCCGACCAGGTCGTCAATATGACCAGTGGCCCTGGAATAGATGTTTCCGGCACCTATCCTGATTTCATGGTGGCAAATACCGCCCCGGATCAGATCGTATCACTGACAAATGGTTCCGGAATCGGTATTTCAGGCAGTTATCCATCATTTATTATCACCAATACATCTCCCAATGTGACACATACCGGTGATGCAACGGGAAGTTCTGCCCTTACGGTCGTTAAAATCCAGGGTAGAAGTGTTTCTGCAACGGCGCCAACAACTTCCTATGCACTGAAATGGACAGGCACTGAATGGGCGCCTCAGGCAGATGTTACACGCGATGGATGCCCGTCAGGGTATACATCAATCAACAGTCAATACTGCATTCAAACAAACATGTTCGACTGGACATCGAGAAGTTGGTTTGGTGCAATTGATATCTGTGGTGATAACGGCGCCAGGTTGTGCTCATGGGCTGAGTGGTACAATGCCTGTGTTAATGGGGTAGGGTTATCCTACATGCTCAACTATCTGCAATGGGTTGATGACGGGGTGTCAACCGCAAATTATGCGCGGGTTACAGGAGGAACAACATGTGCAGCAAGGGATAACAAAGACGTAGATGTTTCAACCAACGCTACCTATACTCGCTGTTGCTTTTCAAAATAAGCCATTACAGGAAATTCTTGATTTTCCGCTATGATTTGTTGTCGGTTGTTCCTTACCTTTCTATTACTTCTTATTCCTCTCTTTTCTCTGCCTCAAAGAATCCAGGGGGTTATTGCTGATTCTGCTGTCAAATCATGTCACATGATATTAGAAAGTGTTTTTGGGAATGACCTGATTATCATTGATAGTTGTTTGATAGACCGGCTTGGATCCTTTGTTTTTCCTGAGAAAAAATATCCGGTCGGTTTTTACCGGCTTTCCCTAAGTGACACGAACTCGGTTGAATTGATCATCAATCCTTCAGAACCGGTTATTGAACTCTACTTTAAAAATACAAAACTCCGCGAAAGTATTCATGTGATAAATTCTCTTGAAAACAGGCTTTTATGGCTTAATAAATCGAATAGCAAGGATATTCTGCAAGAGAAGAAGAAAATCTTCATCCTCAGATCTTATGCCCGCAAAAACAATCCCGATGAATTTGAGGAACTCAGCCGGGATCTGGAAAAACTTGATAGCATCGACCGGCAATTTGTTTCAGATCTTGTTGGAAAATACCCCGATACCTACTTTTCAAAAATAGCCGGACTTTCACTCCTTGGCAGGAAGACATGCAAAGAGGGCTATTTCGATGATATTGATTTCAATGATACATCCCTGATGCGCAGTCCCGCTATACCCATCCGTATCATGGATTATCTGGTGAGATTTACCGAGTATGATGAAGTTGGATTCAAGGCATCCATTGACTACATTTTACATCTTGCTTCCGCTAATCAGCCGATGTACGAGCTTTCCCTGAATTACCTTCTTTCCTTATTCAATGATACAGGACCTGAGATCATTTTCCAGTATCTTGTTGAGAATTACCTTCTCTCAGATGGTTGCGGTGCGGATTACATCAATGATGATATCGAAAAGAAAGCATTTGATTACCGGCAAATCCAACCCGGCTCAAAAGCTCCTGATTTTGAAATTCATTCTGAAAATGGCATGGATATTAATCTCTCTGATCAGGTTCTCAAATGCGAATATACCTTGATCCTGTTTTGGTCATCCCATTGTCCGTTTTGCAGGGAGGTAATTCCTGCCCTGGACAGCAGCCTTCTGCTTAACGTGGAGAAACGAGGGAAGGATTTCATCCAGGTGCTTGCATTCTCTCTGGATACTGGGAAGCGGGATTGGGGAGAAGCGATTGAGAATGAAGGGAAAAACTTCCTCCATTACTGTGATCTGAAGGGATGGGATTCACCGGTTGTCAGGTTATATAAGGTTCACAAAACACCTGCCTGTTTTCTGATTGGACGGGATGGAAGGATCATTGCACGTCCTTCAAGGCCGGAGGAGATTAGAAGGTTATTTCCATAAGTGCTACTTCACCTATTTTGCGTATCAGCCCTTTTCCATTTAGTTACTGCCGCATCACCACGAACTTCCGCACAACCTCGCGCTCACCCGATTGAACCCGGATGAAGTAGATTCCTTGCGAAAGGGTGGAGATATCAAGCACAGCCTTCAATAATCCCTGTCCGCCGGTCTGCATTTCAAGCATTCCGATGTTGTTGAAGATGCCGATTATGTTGATCTTTTCGGAACTTCTAACCGTCAGCAAGTCTCCGGCGGGATTTGGGAAGATATCCACGTTGCTATTCCCTTCATGCTCCGGAGTAGTTGTCGACAGATCGATGATGTTGGAAGGGATGGATTCACATAAAAACGAACCCGTGAGAACATCACTGAACCAGGCAGTCGTGTAGTATAGCAACGACCAGTAATTCGCCGGCAATGTATCAGCAAAGCTACAGGTAGGAATGGGTGTATGGTTTATCATCTCATATTGCCCGAAGTTGACTGAACGGTATACATTGTATCCTAAGATTTCCCAGTTGCTGCCACTACAAACGGGTGGCTCCCAGATGAAGAAAATCTCCGGTTGGGTGATGGAATAGTCCAGGTTCAGTGGAGGATTACATTCAAAATAAATCTTGATGTTGTCAACCATCCAGGAATCAATATTGGATGAGTTTTCACCTTCTGCAACAAATCGGATTATGAAATTCTCGCCAGCCACATAAGAGATGTCTAAGTGTTCTGAAATCCAGTCTGTAGTGCCATCATTGGTTATCGTTTTTTCGAGTTGCCATTGATTGTTCAGGAAAACCTCCACTTTAAGCTTTTCAGTTTGAGTGGGATTGATGTTGCTGTCGTAAAGCTTATAATCAAAGTCAAGATAGAAGTGACCACAAACCCACAAATTTCCAGGAATCGGCATAGATTCCAATGCATAGAAATAATTTGTCAGTTCAGGGCTACCTGTAAACTCCGCAGTGGGGGCGGGATTCCCGTCTACGGTAGTAATTCGCCAATTACCTTGATCGGGAGAGAAGGTCCACGTATTATAGGTGAAGTTAGCAGATGTCCAGGGTTCGAAAAATGGAAAGCAGAATGGAAAGATGATTTCTACGATAACAGGACCAACGCGAGAGGATTCGCCAGTTTGCCCGGGCTGTCCATAGGGAGTTAAATCATACATGGCCGTGATGTCGTATTCATATGGGACATTCCATTGCAGCGGCCCGTCATAATAATCCAGGGAGTCAGGATCATTGAGGTAATCAAAGGGAATGGAATCCTGGTGGTAATAGAGGTTGTAGCCCAAAAGGCCGGGAGGTGTTTGTCCGCCTCCGGTGGTATTACAAATATCATAAGCGAAGATCAGACTGGGACTTTGCAAGATGCTTCCCATGAGGATGAACTTACCAAGGACAAGATTTCCGTTGTCGGCACAAAGACCTCCGGATATTCCAGCGTTGAATCCAGGAATATCTGTCGCACTGTGGGAAACATTTGAGAGCGTGTTGGTAACACATTTCATCTGTTTGATGTCGACGCCGTTGCCTCCTTGATCGAATATCCACAGGTAAGGCCCGCCGGGGCTTACATTGTCATAAGCCGAGCCAGTCATGGATGATAATCCTAATCCGGTGATGTTCGTGACCACACCTCCATTCATGCTAATCAATGCCATGGTGCCCCAGTCGCCACAATAGAATCCGGGCAGGTCGGGTTTGTAGGAAATATGTCGGACATTGATAGAAGTTGGGATCGTACCGACCAAGATCTTATTCACCAGATCTAGTTTATAGATGGTGGTTGTGGCGGCGCCACCGTAAAAGTACGGATCATTATAAGCCATATCGCGAATCGCGCCGGCGCCCGCCACAGTGAAATCTTCCACCCACTGCCAGGATCCGGATATCTGCTGGTATTTTGAGAACTGACCAGGTCCATTCCATTTCGATGTAAAAATAAATTCACCATTGGTCTCAATGCCGAATTCATTCGCGGAATGGGCATTGAAGTAAAATATGATGTCCCAAATGGCATCAGAGGAAGCGAAAAACATGATTGGCTTTTCCCAGGTCAGGTAGGCGTATTCCTGAATTCCTGCTCCTTGGAAATTACGGGGGGGGTAGAGGTAAATGCTCGTTACATTATCCTGATTGAACGTTGGATTTTTGTAATAGTGGCTTTGGTTGCTAAACTGCGCCCAGCTTCCAGGGAGGCCGGACAACAGCCAGAGCAGGATCAAGGCAAGCCTTGCTGAAATGATTGCGGAGGGCTTCATGAGGATATAAAATAAATATATGGATGAATATGGTAAGGAGATTATATGGGGGATAAAGTTTCATATTCCTCGATAAAACTAGCGAAGGTGGTTTTTCAATGCTACAAAAATAATATAAAAATTCATTTAAACAAAATGAAATCTAATCCAAGGCTGCCCGTCGACATAAATTCCGCCCCTTCAGGGCTTATTATCGGTGACCTGTTCCCCAACTGGCAAGTCCCGCCCCTTCGGGGCTTATCCACAATGTCATGCAAATTGGAACAGCATCCATTTCTCAGTAGGTTACTCTTCCCACTATCTATAACCCCACTAGCCCTGAAAGGGCGTAATTCGTGAACCCAGGGCGAAGTCCTGTGGCTCCGCGACCCCAAGGTGACGCCCTGTGGATAAGCCCGGAGCTGAATGGAAGCGAGACCCCGACAAGCCCTGAAAGGGCGTAATTCGTGAACCCAGGACGAAGCCCTGTGGCTCCGTGAACCCAGGGCGAAGCCCTATGGCTCCATGAACCCAGGGCGAAGCCCTGTGGCTCCGCGACCCCGAGGTAACGCCCTGTGGATAATCCCGGAGCTGAATGTAAGCGAGACCCCGACAATCCCTGAAAGGGCGTAATACCTAATCCCACACATATCGCTCATCATAATCGACTTTATACTTCTTAAGACAAGCTCTGTATTCCTTCTGAAAAGATCTTTTGCTGTGATGCTCATGCTGATTATCAATGTAGGCAATGACCCTCTCAACCTCAGCTGGATTTACTGAAAAAGCGCCATAACCGTCTTGCCAATAAAAGTTGATTAATGATGGATTCCTTGTTTTCATCCACTTCGAGGAATGTGACTTTAGCTCTTCTAAAAGTTTAGAGAGAGCAACCTTTTTTGACAGCATACATAGAATATGCACGTGGTTGGTATAACCGCCGATTTTTATCACATGCGATCCCAGATTATTGCATATTCCACCTAAATAGCCATAAAGTTCTGAATCGTAGGGTGGATAAATGACCGGAGCCCGGTATTTGGTGCTGAAAACGATATGAATATAGTTTTTTACAAGTGACTGTCCCATAGGATGATATATCTCGCCCCTTCAGGGCTTATTATCGGTGACCTGTTCCCCAACTGGCAAGTCCCGCCCCTTCGGGGCTTATTGTCAGCGTCCATTTACCCGTTCAATCCGAAATGATCATATTCACCAGGCAGTCGATGACGATCATCTTCCGGTGGATGATCTTTTCTTTTTCCCTGAGTTGATTGATCCTGACGATCAGGGCATGATAGGTCTCCTGATCTGCGGAAGAAATCCGCTCCTCATCCAGAATAAATCCGCGCCGGGTCAACTCATCCTGCAGCCGTGCCGACACCTTTTTACTTTTTCGCATGACGCTTCTTTTCCGTTTAATCGGAAAAAAGCGAAAAGGTCATCTGTTTCGGTCAGTTTTTTATGATGATTTTTTTCGTAACCCGGATGTTTGGGTCGATCTGGATATCGCAGAAATAGAGTCCCTGCGGGAGATGGGTGGCGATGATCCGGGTCTCTTTGGAATTCAGTAAAGGCGTTTCTCCCACCTTGACCCCGAGGGTATTAAAGAAGGTGGCTTTGATCCTTGCCCTGGCAGGCAGGTTCGGGATCCGGATGGTGAGGATGCCCGAAGAAGGATTTGGAAAGATCTCAACTTCCGATACAGGTCGCTGTCCTGGCGGGAGCGAAGTAAATGGACATTCACCCGGGATATTTTCGTCCAGCCAGTCAAAACGATGATTAATGTATTGCTTCAGGTGTTCGATCTCTTCTTCATAGGTCTGTGCCAATGGGGATGGATTCGGCCAGACATAGGTACCCATGATCAGCCATTTGGTGAAATTCCGCTCCTGGCCCTCATAGATGTAGTTGACCATGGAATCGATCTGTTCGAAGATACTGGTGTTGCTGAGGATGGTCTCCCGCAGTTCTTCCCAGCGGCACCGGAGATCCTGCACATAGAGCGTGTCTTCCATCAGGCGGAACCACCAGAATGGTACCTGCCAATAATCCCATTCACATGGAAATTCGTAAGCCCAGCCGCTGTAGTCATTGCCTCCACAGTAGTCGGCATTCCACCAGGTGATGTCAAAATCCCACACCGGACCCATCCGGATCTTTCCGCCCTTGCTGTATTTGTCCTTGTGGATGAACGTGCTGAGCCTGTAACCATCTACGTTTTTACTGATCTCATTGATGATGAAGAAATCGATAAAGGTATCGGGATAGGCATATTTTCGAAAACCCAGGTTTGGATCCTGGAAATAGGGACCATGCAGGGCCGTCTCGAAGGAGTCGACATACATCTGGATATATTCATTTTGTGGGCCGACGATATCTTCCGCATCGGGATATTCGTAAAGGAACTTGATAAACTGACCCTGTGAATGGACTTGTGGCGGATACGGAGATATCCATCCCTGGCCGCCACCACTTCCGGTTTCCTTGTCTATCTTAAAGATATATCCGCCGGTCACCGGATCTCCGCTGGTGGAGGTTGGAAGTAATTTGGATATGTCTACCCGGTCATTGTCACGTTTTATCTTCTCTCCAAGGAAATAGACACCTTGGTAGTCGTCGTTGATGAACAACTCGCAAAAGCGTGTGCGGGTGGCATATTGCCCCATGTCGATGGAGAGTTTGTAGGTGAGTGCATTCCGGAGGAGCGATTTGTCAGAAAAATTGGCGATCAGCACCCAGTCATGCTCCGGCGGCATCCCCAGCAGGGAGGTGTCGACTTCAACCAAACCGGTTTGATCAGTGGTTTTAAAACCATAGCTTTTCTTAGGGAATAACTGTGAACTTGACCCCCTGATCTCAATCATCATATACCCATCGTAAGCCGGTGGATCAGTAAGGTGATTGGGTTGACCGGGCGGATTATCGATAATTGAAAAATCAGCAAGGATTTTTGGTTCATCCGGTATCTCCTGTCCATGGGTATCGATGATGACAATGGGCAGGTTTGAAGAAGTGAAGAATGGGGGGGAAGGGTTATTGCTGAAGGTCAGGCTCCATGTTGTCAAGGTACCGCTAACGCCTTGCTCGCTATCGGCGACGATCAGTTTCCACACCCCATTCCCAACTTGTCCGCTGTTGGCCATTCCCAGGTTCTGCTGGGGGCGGAAAGTCCCGGTAAATGGGGGAGTACCTTCGGTTATCGAGAGAGCTGCGAGGTCATTGAAACAGGTGTTGGTATAGTTATCACCTTCTCCGCCATTATTCATGCTGAGTATCATCTCGGTTCCTGCCGGGGAAACCAGGACAATGGTCAGGTCTCCGACGCGGCTGTGGTTGATGGTCAGGCATACTTTCTCCAGCCCGAAAGTACTATCCAGGATGGGAGGAGCAAGGCCGCTTACTGAAAGGATAAAAGTAGTCTTGGTGTAATCATGGACGATCCCGCCAACGCCGGTGTATGTTTGTGATTGACCTGGAAGAAATAAAACTGATAATAGCAGCAGAGAGAACAGCCTGAGCTTCATGCAGGAACAGGATTAGAGAGGATCGTCAGTTGTTTTTTTCGATCGATAAACTTGCTGTCCAGTCGCAGACGATCCTGATCTGGTCGTCAGTAAGCTGGGCTTCCGGGTTCTTGGCAACAAATCTCCTGGGTGGCATGGTTCCTGCCTTCATCTCCTTACAGATTGCCCGTGCTTTCGAGACTTTCCTGTCAGCTGAATAACCATCCCACGGTGAAAGATTCAGCTTGCCTTTGGCTAAACCAGTACCCTGATCGGAGTGACAAGCCATGCAGGCTTTTTTCAGGATCACATACACGCTGTCGGGAATGCCGGAGGTGCTTTGTGTCTGCTGTGTGGGTGTTTGAAAGGCGCTCACCATGAAAGCAGCCGTAAAGACCTCCAGGACAATGAAAGGAATGAGTTGCTTTTTCATCGGATTGCTTTTTTCGACAGTCAAAATTAATAAATAAATGATCCCCGGCAGCATAATTGGTATTTTTGCCGCGCTTTGATCCTGATATGATGAAATTTCAACCTTTTTCCTGGCTGTTGATCGCTTTGCTTTCCTTCACGGCTTTCCTTGGTAAAGGACAAGATACCCTTTCCCGCTTTGCAGGAGAAGGACAGTACATCATCCGATACCTTAGAAATCCACCGGAGGATAAAAAGGTAAACAGCGAAATATCAAGGGAAATAGCAAAAGTTACGCAGTGTGGGTTAAAAAATGCCACGGTTACGGTTCATTACCGGTATGATGGTGTCATCCTAAGAATGGATGGACGGTGCCAGGTAAAAATTGAGCTGTACCCCGGTCGTATGGATCATCTCTTTATATACAGGAGTTTTGATATGACTTCACCGATGCGGCCTTCTTGGATCAGGATATTTGGCGCCACATCAGCGGAATCTGACGGGTTTCATCAACCCTTAGACCTTGCTGAACGGTCCATTGCCGATACGGTCACCCTCGTTACATTCCTTGAAGGGTTTTGTCCGGATCATTTAGATGTAGAATTAGACTCTATTTCCTTTACCTACCTTCCGGAAGATCTCGACCGGCTTTACCGACACGAGCGTTATATCGACGATTACCACGCCTTACCAGGACTGTCTGACCAGGCAGGCAAGACGTTGAAGGGATTTGATCCGGAGGACTGCTGCAGTTATCTCAACCAATTCATCGCCTTATTGGAAACGCGGTTCATCATCAACCATTTTGAGAAACAGGATTTAACCCGACAGCTTGCGTTGGAAAGCCATGATCCGTTAAATTTTACCGAAAGGTTTCAGGAGCTGAAGAGGCTGCATTACTCACTTTTCTATACCCTGAAAGATAAGCTGAAGGAGAAGGAAAGGCTTGCCTGTTATCAGGAAGGTAACGAATGGATCCCATACCTGATTGACCGGCTGGTGTTGTATAAAACCCTGTCCTTTCAGGCAGGCGATGCTTTCGCCCCTGTCTATGCCAGCGTACCTGATGGTTTTATTCATATTGAGACCCTCCATGAACTCGACACCTTGCTGGCCGAATGGTTCAGGGTAACCGGAAATGATTACCATCCTGGCATCAAGGACCAGCTTTTTGTCCAGGTGGAGGATCTTCTAAGGAAGAGGATATCTCAGGCATTGCAGGAAGAGCAGTATGCCCTGGCCATGGAATTGCTTCATGATCTGTCGGTCTTTTGCCAGGACAATCCCTTCACTACCTGCGGCGACCATGAAGAAGTAGCCGAAGGCACAGTGGAAGGTGTTTTCATGGCCTACCTGGGTATCGCAGGAACTGCCCTCGACATGGGAAAGAACCGCTTTGGCATGGAATACCTTGAAAAAGCCAGGAAATTCCTCGAAAAGAACAAGCACCCCAGGAGGCTGGAAGAGATGCTTGAGAAGTCGTTTGTCAGGATTGTTGATCACCGGTCGGCTTCCTGTCAGGCACTATCGGATAGGTCGCAATATGATGCTTCTGTTGCTTGTTACAGCAATCTGATCAACTGGTGCGAAAACAACGACATTCCGGGTTGCCGGGAGATGGTACAACAAAAGATCCGCGACATTCGGCAAAAGACGATTTTAGCGCTGAAAGATAGTCTCAAAGCATCCCTTTCCAACCGGGATACACTGTCCATCCTTCGGCTTTTTCAGTTGTTGAATGATAAGATCGGCGAATTTGGTATGAATCCCGTTTCTTCGATCGATCAAGAAGATGCCGATGCAGTTCATCACCTGATCGCCGGAAAATGTCTGCAAGACGGGATCAGGTTCCTCGACAACAATCATCCTTATCATGCCCTGGATTGTTTTGCAGAAGCCCGGTCGATACTGAAAAACCTGCCCGGATCAATGGATTCGGTAGTGATGGATTCACTGATCTGCATTTCAAGAAAGAAGGTACTCATTGTAGATATCCTCACAGCCAACCGGAACATGGCCAGGGATCTGGAGCATGCCTGGAACCACTATATGGAGTTCAGGAAGAGCCAGGATGACATGAAACTTAAGGAAGACGGCGAAGTCAACAAAGCCTTGTTTGATTTTCTCCAGAAATATGACCGGGAAAAATGTCAGATGGTCAGGGAGATCAGCCGGATCGATCAGGTCAAGACCGGCGAATGGCTGAAAGAGCGCAAATATGAGGAGCTCTACAGCACCTACCGGCGGATCAGGGACATTGTCGGGTTGTTCCCCGAATGTCATGCCACCGTTACAGGGTTGGAAGACTCCATCGCGAAATATCATGATCCGGCCGCCTATCTTGGTATTTT
>Ga0194127_10000657_pt1 | contig 54344 bp, 49 predicted proteins | sample TA2KigC100mmetaG_FD_148624 | JGI IMG/M metagenome (GOLD analysis project Ga0194127, IMG submission 148624) | Freshwater microbial communities from Lake Tanganyika, Tanzania - TA2015036 Kigoma Deep Cast 100m | ecosystem: Environmental > Aquatic > Freshwater > Lake | place: Tanzania: Lake...
GATCAAACTCTCCGTTGTTTTAATCCTGTTGATTTCTTTTTGACTTCGTTGAACATAGGTCCATTCTCAAAACGCTGTCTTTCCTTTTACCCAATCTTTCAAAGAACTTTTTTGCCCTAAATACCAAGATTAATAAGCAGTTAAGTCATTTATTATAAAACGTTCCCACCTTTAGCGGGGTGCAAAGATACTCATTCTTTTCAATTCAACAACCTATTATTTGTGTTTTTTGAAAAAAAATTGAGCATACCGTAAATATTAAATTTTGTTACACTAAATCAAATAAATTTATCATACCTCAAAAAAATAATTTGAATCCAATCATTTAACATTATAAATATTCTTTCAAATAATGAAAATAACCTTCTAGATTGGCTACAAATTCTTTAATTTTGAGAAAATTCTCCATTAGATGTTAAAAGTTGGAATCTTTGGTATTGGACATTTGGGTAAAATTCATTTAAAAATACTTTCTGAATTATCCAAATTATATGAAATAGTTGGCTTTATTGACCCTAACAATTCGGAAGCTGAATCAATTCAAAAACTCTATAAAATACCTCGTTATCATGTTGCTCAAGATTTAATAGAGCATTGCGATTGTATCGATATTGTTACTCCAACTCCTTTTCACTTCGAAATTGCAAAAGAAGCTTTAGAAGCGGGCAAGGCTGTATTCATTGAGAAACCAATGACAGATAAAATAGATGAGGCAGAAACTTTAATAAATTTATCCAAAGAAAAATCAGGATTAATACAAGTTGGACATGTTGAACGATTTAATTCGGCATTCATCGAATCTAAAAAATACATCAAACAACCGATGTTTATCGAAACACACAGACTAGGACAGTTTAATCCAAGGGGAATTGATGTGCCAGTTATTTTAGATTTAATGATCCATGATATTGATATTATTTTAAATGTTGTTAATTCGAAAATTCAAAAAATATCTGCAACAGGTGTTTCTGTTATCAGTGACTCACATGATATCGCTAACGCTCGAATTGAATTTGAAAATGGTTGTGTGGCAAATTTAACTGCTTCCAGGATTTCGCTCAAAAACATGCGAAAATCTCGTTTTTTTCAAAAAGATGCCTACGTGAGTGTTGATTTTCTCACAAAAGAATTAGAGGTAGTTCAACTGGAGGACTTTGTGGGTTCTTCAGATGATTTCGACATCGTTTTTGATCCTGGTAATGGAAAGGTGAAAAAGCGTATTTTATTCAACAAACCAAATATTTTGGAAACAAACGCCATCAAAGAAGAGCTTATTTCATTCCATTCATCAATCGTTAATAAAACCCCTCCGGTCGTATCAGGTGAAGACGGTTTAAAATCTTTAAAGATTGCCATCATGATAATGGAATCGATGAAAAAGACAAATTAGGTTCAAATAAAACTCTAACAAATACGTTCTTAAATTATGGCAAAAAATATTTTTTTTACCTTCCCCATTTTACTTCTTTTAGCCTGTGTAAAAAATAACCCGAATCCTTCTTGGTTAGAGGTAACGCACTGGACGCTTAATCCAAATTCTTCGCTTTCGGGGGCAGAAGGTGAATTGACGCACAATTTTTCTGACGCATGGGTATTCATTGATGATGAAGTGGTAGGTGTGTTTGAAGTTCCATTTAAAATTCCAATTCTTAAATCCGGTTCGTGTAACATCAAGATTTTTCCGGCCGTAAGAAACAACGGGATTGCAGCAACCAAAAAAATCTACCCATTTATGGAGGTGTTTCAGGTTAATGTGGATTTAATTGAAAACCAAACTGTAACGCTAAATCCAGTCACAAAATACAAATCAGCTAGTCAGTTTTCTATTGAGGATTTTGAGGATCCACTTAACCTGGATATTGTGGTTGATCAAAATACCTCAGCAATTCTGTCGACACCTACTTCAAACATTGATCTACAGACATTTAATGGAAATTTTTATGGAATAATTCAACTGAATTACAACGATTCAACATGGATTGCCTCTACACAAACTCAACTTTATATTCCTAAAGGGAGAGATGCATATCTTGAAGTAGATTATTATAATACGAATTCTCTGGCCACAGGCGTAATTTACGTCAACCCTGATAACACAACACAAAATAATCCAAATTACGGAATGCAGGCGCAAGAGCCCAATTCGGTTAAGTGGAAAAAAATATATATTGAGTTAAAAGAGTTAATTGGATATTCTCCAAATGGATCAAATTTTCTTCAATCTTTTATTGCCAAATTAGATGAAGGAAAAGAACAATCAGAAATTCGTTTAGATAACATCAAAGTTGTTTATTTTAATTAATAAAATGAATCTAAATCGTTTAACTTCACTGAGTATTTTTGTTGATTGGGGTTCAGCGTTTCTTTCATGGTTTTTATTTTATTACTCTCGAAAAATTATCGTTGAACAAGTTCCTTTTACGACTGATAAATCATTCATTTTAGGGCTGATATTTATCCCATTTTGTTGGATTTTACTCTACTATTTACAGGGTAGCTATTATGAAATTAAACGGATGTACCGTTTAAAAAGTATTGCATTAACAATAAGTTCTTCCTTAATTGGTAACGCATTAATTTTCTTTATATTGATTCTTGATGATGAAATAAAATATTATAGTTCTTACTATATTTCTGCAGGAATTTTATTTTCTACACACTTTGTAGCCACTATACTCCCTCGAATAATTATTTCAACAATTATAGTTAATCAACTTTCAAAAAAGGGAAAAGGATTTAGAACCCTTTTAGTAGGCGGAGGTGAGAAGGCAATTGAATTGTACAGTGAATTGACTCAATTACCCAAAAAAGTAAATTATTTTATTGGTTTTGTTAATCTGAATGGTGTCGATAAGAAATTAGAAAAAAAATTAGCTTATCTGGGCCATGCCGATGAAATAGAGTGGGTCATAAAAAATGAAAAAATAGAGGAGGTAATCATCGCATTAGAAAGTACTGAACATGACAAATTAAAACACCTCATTGGAAAAATTGAAAACGGAAGCACCCGAATAAAAATATTACCGGATATGTACGATATTGTATCTGGAAACCTTAAGATCAACAATATTTTTGGCGCTTTACTAATTGAAATAAATCCGGAAATAATGCCGTTTTGGCAACAGGCAGTCAAACGATTCATGGATATAATTTTGTCAACAATTGCATTTTTCTTGTGTATTCCGCTTTATTTGATATCGGTAGTATTAGTGAAAATTTCTTCACCTGGAAATATTTTCTATCTCCAAGAACGAATTGGTCTAAATGGAAAACCATTTCGAATAATCAAATTTAGAACTATGTATGAAAATGCTGAAAAAAGTGGGCCTCAATTATCATCAGAGAATGATGATCGCATAACACCTGTTGGTCGCTTTATGAGAAAAACACGATTGGATGAATTCCCACAATTCATAAACGTGTTAAAAGGCGATATGTCCTTGGTAGGGCCTCGTCCTGAAAGACAATTTTATATTGATCAAATTACTAGAATTGATGCTCAGTTTCTACATTTAACGAAAGTAAGGCCCGGTATAACGTCGTGGGGCCAAGTTAAATATGGATATGCTGAAAATGTAGATCAAATGCTATTAAGAATGAAATACGATTTAATTTATTTAAAAAACAGGAGCCTGGCATTAGATCTAAAAATTCTGTTTTATACGGTTTTAATTGTATTAAAGGCAAAGGGAAAATAATACCTATTTTATCTCAAAATCAATGGTCAATTTTTGATTTTCTGTGAACCCATCAATAGAGACAGTTATCGTTTCTGAGCATAATCCTCTCAAATCTATCGTTTTTACAAACATTTTTACTAACGCCCTTTCTCCTGACCTTAAGTCGTTTTTATCAATTTCATAAGTTACATTTTCTGAACTTTTGTAAATCTGGTTTAAGCTAATATTATTTTTAGAAATATTTTCCAACGTAAAGAAAGATCCAACAACTTGACCTCTTTGAATTGCTCCGGCATTAAAAACTGATTTCGGTGCAAGAATTGGAAAAAGTTCCTCGCTATTAAGAAAACTCAAACTTTCAATTTCGATTTTTCTTTCAACTGAAGCAGCCAATGAAAATACAGAGTTGCGTTGGTCTTTTGGATTATCACTTGTTCTTTGATCTGCCTTATATTCACCATATGGAGAAAATTCTAAAATTAATTGTCCACCGTTATTTGCAATATTATTTAAATAAGGGACGAAAACACCCTTTTCATATTGTTTTAAATAGTTCACAAAAGAAGAAATTCTACGCTTTGTTAAACTAACATTATAATCTGTTGGCGCCAAAGGACTAGCATATCCACGAAGACTTAATTTTAACTTTGCTCCTTTATTTAATTCAATAATAACTAATTGGGTAAACTCCTCTAAATCCTGAACACCCTTATCAATCTTCGAACTAAAAAATTCGGTAATTTCTGATTCTGCAACTAAGGCCTCATCTGAATTTAACCCCTCAGATAATATTCGTTTGTACAGAGGATATAATTCCCTGTAGGAAGTGTACGTATCTAAATAATTTAAGTCTGTAAGTGTATCCAAGGAAGCTGGATTTGGCCGGTCGTTATGAAAGTACAAACACAATGGATTTCTTTGTACTTTGGTAATTAAACTGGTTATAATGGTAGTATCCACCAAAGAGTCAAGAGGTACAACTGGGAGCGCAAATGAAAATATATCGGAACAACAAGTAGGGTTTTTTATAAAGCTACTTCCAATTCTATTACTTGCAAAATAAGTAGAATCGTTATTTACGAATAAATATAAATCATTTGCTGGACCATTCAGAGGCCATCCGACATTTTTTGGTGAGGTAAAACTGCCGTCCTTTACTTCGGAATAAAAAATATCGAAGCCACCAAATCCGTTATGCCAAGATGATGAAAAATAAAGCCTACTATTTGATAAATCAAACCATGGGGTAATCTCCCCATCTGGAGAATTTACCGTTTTTATTTCCGTTGTATTTGAAAAAGAAATACCGTCTGGATTAATATAAGAATAAAATAAATCCATACCCTGAGATTCTCCATTTCTGTCAGATGAAAAAAATAATACTTGCCGATTATTGATAAAACCAACGGCAGGCATCGTTGTGTTTGAACCAATATAATTGATATCATTTCCCAGAGGTTTTGCTTCTGAAAATTTTCCATCCTCGAATCTCGAGTACCAAATTTGACATTGATAGTTGAAATTTTGGTCATCACAAAGACTGAAATAAAATAGTTTTCCATCATGGGAAAAAGCTCCATTTCCAAAACTTTTATTTTCAATACCAAGCAAATTTAAAAGCTCATTTTGCTCATATTTTCCCTCATTCATTTTTGAGGTATAAATCTTTGTTCTATACTGACGTGAGTAGACCTCTTCTTTTGAATTAATAGAATCGGCACGCAAGGATGAAAAAATTATCATTCCATCCTTAATTGCATGAGGAAATTCTGCATTCGTTGAATTAACAGAATTAGGCAGAGCGGAAATTATTACATTTGAAGAGTCAATATAATTTTTTATTGCCCAATCGCACGATTCAATTTCACGTTTTGATTTCTTATACAAGTAACTGTTCTCATCGCTTTGATATTTCTTTTGAGCAAGGCGAAATACTTCTAATGCTTTCGAATATTGCCTATTTTGCTTCAACATGAGAGCGTAATACAATAAACTATACGGATACTGTTTCGTCTTTTCACGCTGGTATACCTTCAAGTAATATTTTTCTGCTTCCCTGTAATCTTTATACGCTCTTAAAGTTTCAGCATATTTCCATAAAAAATCGATATTATTTGAATCAACATCCAAGGCTAATTTATAATATTCTAAAGCATAGTAATAGTCACCTTTTTTATATTGTTCATCAGCAAACTTGATATATTTTTTGACATTATTCTGACTGAATGATGTTGATAGGAAAAAAACGGAAAAAAGAAGTGTTAAATATACTCTGGACATACTCTATGAAGAATATTTTTCGGTTTGAATGCTCTTATTATATAACGAATAGCAAATTCATATCCCCCTCTGTATCGGCTCGCAGGAATAAGTTTAGAATAGTTAACATCATAACTAACTCCAATAAATAAATCATTGTGATCAAACCCTAATGTCAATGTCGAGGCATCAATCCAACGATTCCAAATACCAAAATAAACAGCCTGGTATTTTATGGGTGATGTATTAAGATAATATCTAAAGGACGAACCGGTTAGTAATTCCCGATAAGATCCTTGATGAGAATATTGAAAACTAGGAATAATATCCCATTTTTCATTTAGCCGTAAAGTTCCCTTAGCAAAGGATGTAAATCGCACATCGCGCTTTACAACTTCATTATAAAATCCCTGATTGGGTTGGTTTAAATTATACGTTCCAAATCCAGTTGTTATGGTAAAGCGCTTATTTTTTCGCCACTCATAAATAAAACCAAGACCGATATTTAAATTTAATTTTCGATCAGACTGATAACTTTCATTTGATGGGAGAGAGGGATCAAAATTATATCCATTGTATTGATTATCAAAATAAAGTTTATCCCAATTGATCTGCCGATGATTCAAACCAGAATTTAGACCAAATCGAATTAAATTTACACTATCTTTAGTTAATTTAAATTGATAAGCAAAATTAATTTGCGCTTCTACTGTGCTAAATTTTCCGTCACCGGCTTGATCATGAAAAAATAATATCCCGAGTCCAATATTTTTTTTTCGAAGATCTACAGAAGTGGAAAATGTACTAAAGGGAACCGTAACACTAGCCCACTGATTTTTATAATTTCCTATAAATCGATAATCTCCATCAAAATTTCCTGCATGAGCAGGATTCTGATACAATTGATTTTCATTGTACTGTGACCAATGTACATCCTGTGTAAACGAAGTGATATAAATTAATAGAATGACTAACGAAAAACCAATTTTCAAACCATGTAATTTTAGTTAAAAATACAGATTATGAATCAAATACCCAAATTCAATTATCCGTCTTTCGTTTGGAGGTAAATTCAACTATAATACCCAATGTTGGTTGAACGATACCAGAGGGATTTTCAATCTTCTTAAGCACATACTTGTTACCTGAGGGGTCAACAATAGGATTTCCATTTGCATCTAATTCCAATAGATAAATTGGAGCAACTTTCGTTTTATAATTATATAAATTTTGTATATCCAAGTAGAAGTTTAACGAGAATTTTTTCAGAAAGAATTTTTTATCGACTCTTATATTTAACTGATGAAAATTTGACTCTCTTTCCGAATTTAGTCTGCTGTAATCAGGAAAAGCTAATCCGTTTATATCCCAGTTTTCGATTAAACTCGAATTTTCTATATCAGCAGGAGTATATGGGGAACCCCCTGAAAACAACCATCTAAATCCAAGTTCCCAACCCTTTTTGAAGCGCTTACCTCCGGTAAGTGAGACAATATTTCTGCTATCCCATGATGTAGGAACATAAATGTCATTTTTATCCTTAAATTCAGATCGAACGTAAGTGTAAGCTAATACAGCGTAAAATCCTTTGTAAAGTTTTTGTTGATATAAAAATTCAAAACCGTACGAACGACCTGAAGAAATTGATTTTACTTCTTCATTTCCAACGACACCAAAATCAGAACCGATATTAGCCAGACAAAGAGAGTCTTTAATTGAAAAAGGATAACGGCTGTAATTTTTGTAGAAACCTTCCATTGTAAAACGCGAATTAATTTTTGTCAAATATTCTGTGCCTAACACAAAATGATCTGCACGAATGTATTTGATGTCATTTATCTTGTTTGCCAAATCACCAGAATTATTTCTATATCCAAGTATAGTATACGCAGGAAGTTGGTGATAACGGGCAATATTTCCATTCAATGCCCATTTCTCAGTTAATTTGAAACTTGCAGAAAAACTTGGCGATAATTGCTCAAATGGATTAGAAAGACTTTTAGAATAGTTCGAGAAATCTGTTCGAAGTCCTAAAGAAAGATTAAGTCTATCCTCAAATAAGGCTTTACTTAATTGACCAAACCCAGCAAACTTACTCATGTACAAATTTGATTCGTAGTCTATCACGAATGGCTGTCCTTGAATTGTAATCTTATTAAATGTGGAGTTAAAATAACGGGCATATTCATAACCAACACCTGCATTTAGTCGCCATCCATTTTTAGTGTATGTATGTTCAAATCTGAATTTATTCTCGGCTTCAAATGATCTATAATCTAAAAGCAAATTTTCGGGTGTTTCAGTTAAATTTTTATATCTAAATGAACTATTATTCAACATATTTCGGCTGGCTACGACATTTTGAAAAGAGTTTTTGGAAGAGTGTTGCCAATTAAAACCTACTGTGTAGTTCCATTGATTTTGAATAGGTAAATTATTTAAGATGTAGTTATTATACTCACGTATTGAACTATCCGTAATTGTTTCGTTTACTTTTCCGTTTAATTGAAATTGGTCTAAGGCGCCCAGACCGATAAAAGTTATCTTGTTCTTCTTATTTAGTTTCCAATTTATTTTATATTGAAAATCATTATACGTTGGTAAGATGGGTAACTTAAGAGCAGCAAAAAGAAACTGAAGATAAGAACGACGAGCTGAAAAAATAAAATCTGCTTTTTTACCCAAAGGACCGTCAAATGTCAATGCCGCATCGCTAGACCCTAAAGCAAAATTTGTAATTAACGCATCAGGGTTACCATCTTTTTGCTTAAAAGACAAAACGGAACTCAATCCATTAGCTCTGTTTGATGGAAAAGCCCCCGAGTAAAAATCAACCTCACGAATGAAATTAACATTCAATAACCCTACTGGTCCCCCACTACTACCTTGGGTAGCAAAATGATTAATATTCGGAACTTCAATCCCGTCTAAATAAAATTTATTTTCACCAGGTGATCCTCCACGGATAATAATATCATTCCTAAACGTCGCTCTTGACGCAACACCCGGCAAGGCAGCAATTACTTTACTCACGTCTCGACCCGCCCCAGGTAGACGCTCGATTTCAGTTGCATTTAAAGTTTTAAGTGAATTCGGCGATTCAGACTTGGAAACAAACTGTTTTGCAGTAATTACGATTTCCTCTTTCTCTAAAATAACATCCTCTAGAGTAAATTCGATTGTTACTGTTCTCGAATTTGTAACGGTTATTTCATTTAAAATTTGCTCTTTAAATCCTGCTGCAGTCGCTTTGAAGGAATACACACCTGGAGGAATATTCCCAATTTGAAATTCTCCATTTGCATTCGTTAGCGCTCCGATTTGCCTATCGACAATTTGAATTTTTGCCAATTCTATTGGTTGGTTATTGGAATAATTAAGGACCAACCCCTTAATCAGACCTGACTGAGAATAGCTAAAAAAGCTGATTAGAAATGAGAGAAATAAATATTTTTTCATATTCCATAAACAGTTACAAATTGCAGTTGTTCAAAATTTAAAGACAACAGAAAAGATAGCTAACTGTCTTTCGTTGTTCAAATAATTTCTCTATTTCTGAGAAAAGCGATATACCGCTAATGCAACAAATGTAAAGATAAAATTAGGAATCCAAACAGCTATTACTGCAGGAAAACCAACTTTTATCGATGCAACAGTTGCAACTTTCATAACAAAAATGTAAATAAAAACAATACCTAATCCAATTGCAATGTTAATCCCGATACCACCGCGTTTTTTTTGAGAAGATACCGCAACTCCAATTATAGTAAGAATATAGGCAGCAAATGGATATGACGTTCTTTGATGCAATTCAATTTCAAAAAAAGGAATTTTAGATGACCCCTTTTTACTTTCACGATCAATATGTCTCGTCAATTGAGAGAATGTCATAGCCTCAGCAATATTATCTCGCTGTGCCATATCCTCAATCGTAAATTGAAAAATCGTATCTTTTTTTTGTTTTTCAATCAACTCATCATTGGGATATCCGACCCTTCTTTCATAATAATCAGTTAAAATCCAACGATTAGTTCCTTTCACATTTGAGGCCGTTCTTGCTTTCAAAAAATTTGTAATCTTTTTATCTTTCCCCCATTTTTCAACTACAAAATCATTTATTAGATTATCCTCACCCCCATAACTAGAAAAATAAACAACCTCATTGTTCGGAAATTCAGCGTGATATTCTTCAACATGCATTCTGTCCCGATAATATTTTTCTTCAAAATCAAGACGGACTTTATTGGCTCTTGGAATTATAAAATGATTTAGAATCAAAGATAAAATCATTAAAATAGTTGCTCCAACGATGTAAGGACGAATGAACCGCGTAATAGGCCGACCACTAAACCAAATAGGAATAATCTCAGTTTCCTGAGCCATCTTTGCAGTAAACCAAATAACGGAAATAAATATAATCATTGAAGAGAACATATTTCCATAGAACAAAACGAAGTTCACATAGTATTTGAATACAATCTCACTAAACGGTGCCTCATTGTCAATAAATTCGCTTAATTTCTCGGATACATCAAAAACAACAGCAAAAAACATTATTATGCCAAGCATAAAAAAGAATGTTCCAAGGAATTTACCAATTATATATTTATCTATAATTTTCAGCATAGTCCTATAAACGCTGTTTTAAAATTGGAATCATTTTATTTTTCCATGAGACGAAATCACCTGAAATAATTTTTTCTCTCGCTTCCCTTACTAACTGTAAATAGAATGTTAAGTTATGTAAAGTTGCAACTTGTACACCCAAATATTCCTGTGTTTTTATCAAATGTCGAAGATACGCTTTTGTGTAGACTTGATCAGACCAAAGTGAACTTTTATCATCAATGGGAGAAAAATCTTTCTCCCATTTTTCATTTTTAATATTTATTGTACCATCCCACGTATATAGTAACCCGTGTCGTGCATTTCGACTTGGCATAACACAGTCAAACATATCAATTCCCAAACTTATGCATTCTAGAATATTCGAAGGAGTTCCCACTCCCATCAAATATCGTGGTTTTTCCTTAGGTAAGATTGAGCATACTAGATCAGTCATTTCATACAAGCATTCCTCAGGCTCTCCAACCGATAAACCGCCAATTGCATTTCCCTCTGCTTCAAATAAAGCAATTTCATTCGCAGATTGTATTCGCAAATCCTTATAAATACTACCCTGAACAATGGGGAACATAACTTGTCTATGGCTATATTTTGATTCAGTTGAATTTATGTAGTCAACGCAACGTTTTAACCATCTGTGTGTCATTTGCATTGATTTACTCGCGTATGTATAATCGCAGGGGAAAGGAGTGCATTCATCAAATGCCATTACAATATCAGCTCCAATACCTCGTTGAATTTCCATGGCCTTTTCAGGGCTCAAGAAATGATAACTACCATCTAAATGGGATTGAAAACGGACACCTTCCTCGGTAATTTTCCTCGCACCTGATAAAGAATATACTTGATATCCACCACTGTCTGTGAGAATCGGTCTTTCCCACCCCATAAATGAATGCAATCCTCCTGCTGCCTCCAAAATATCCAGACCAGGGCGAAGATACAAATGATACGTATTTCCTAAAATGATTTGTGCTTGAACATCCTCACGTAATTCTTGTTGATGAACACCTTTAACTGTGCCTTGTGTGCCGACAGGCATGAAAATGGGTGTCTCAATAGCTCCGTGATCGGTATGCACAATCCCTGCTCTTGCGCTACTTGATGAATCTGAATGAATTACCTCAAAGTGCATAAAATGTTGAAAAATAACCTTGACAAAGATACATCTATTTAACTATGAACCCGAAATTTGTGCCTTCTATAACTTATGCTTGAAATTATACCCACATTCCAATTCAATTTTACCACGTATTGCTTTACAGGAATGTGTTTAGCGACATTTATCCAATTTCTTTATCTTTTTTTCATCTTTGCCCGAATGTCTTTTTACAAAAAAAAAGAATTAAACGAAACGACATTATTCCCCGTGAGCATTATAATTGCTGCACGAAACGAATCAGACAATTTGTATGAAAATCTTCCTTCAATCTTAAATCAAGATTATCCTGAATTTGAAGTTATTGTGGTAAATCATCAATCTGTTGACGACAGTAATTGGCTCCTCATCGCTTTTCAGAAAGAATATTCAAATCTTAAAGTAATTGATATTCCCAAAAATAAACACCTTCGTGCGGGTAAAAAGTTTCCAATCACTATGGCAATCAAAGGAGCAAAATATGAGCACTTTATTTTAACAGATGCCGATTGTAAACCTGCAAGTGCTGTGTGGTTAAAAAAAATGGCGAGCTCATTCAATTCTAAAAAACAAATCGTAATTGGCTACGGCCCTTTTACGAAAAATAAGGGGATTCTTAACAAGATTATTCGATTTGACGCAGCATGGATTGGTGTTAATTATATCTCTATGGCATTGGCGAAACTCCCCTACATGGGCGTAGGAAGAAATTTAGGTTATACAAAATCAGTTTTTAATTCAGTAAGTGGTTTCAAATCGCATTATTCCTTACCTTCTGGTGACGACGATTTATTTATTCAAGAGGCCGCTCAAAAATCCAATTATACAATAAATATTGATCCAGACACTTTTTGCCTATCGCCGGCTGTTCCGAATTGGAGTCGTTGGGTTCGGCAAAAATCACGTCACTATTCGACCTCTAATAAATATAAGGTTATCAAAAAGATATTGTTAGGAATATATCCCATAACCATACTTTTACTTTGGATTTCCTTTGTTATTTTACAATTTTATTCCGAATTTCGGATAATTAGTGGTGTTATTTTTGGGGTAATTATACTTATGAAATGGTGGATACAAGGCAAATGTTTTTTAAAATTAAAGGAAAAAAACTTTGTCTATTCTTTACCCATTTGGGATTTATTTTATGCGATTATAGCCCCACTACTGTTCTATTTGACCGAACAAAAGAGAAATACTAAATGGTAGAAAACCAGCATTTATCTGACCGTGCAAAGCAAGATTTAGAGTTAGTTGAACAAGCCCGACAGGGAAAACAGGCTGCGTATGCAGAATTATTAGATCGATATCGTGATTCAATTTATTTTATGATGCTCAAAATGGTTCGTAATACAGATGATGCCGACGACTTAACAATTGAAGCATTTGGAAAAGCATTCAGTCGTTTGGATCAATATTCACCAAGTTTTGCGTTTTCTACATGGCTCTACAAAATCGCCTCAAACAATTCAATTGATTTTATACGGAAGAAAAGAATTCAAATCACATCAATGGATTCTGGCTATATAAATGACGACGGTGAACGAGTTCAAGTAGATGCTAAAGCGGTAGCCATGAACCCAGAAGAATCAGTTATTTATGGTCAAAAAGTCATTCACATGCGAATGCTTGTTAGTAAACTTAAGCCGAGATACCGCGTTTTGGTCGAGAAAAGATACTTTGACGAGTTGAGCTATGAAGAAATAGCAGATGAACTTCAACTTCCTCTCGGTACGGTTAAGGCTCAATTGTTCAGAGCACGCGACTTCCTTGCAAATATGATGGAAAAAACCAAAGATTCCATTTAATGATCAAATTTGACAGTGTTAAACACTATTTTCCAACTCTTTCTCCCCAACAAATTAATCAGTTTAACTCGCTGTATGGTATTTATAAAGATTGGAATGCTCAGATTAATGTTATCTCACGAAAAGACGAAGAAAATTTCTACTTCCATCATGTCCTTCATTCATTGGCAATCTCAAAAATAATAGATTTCAAACCTGGAACAAAAATTTTAGATATTGGAACTGGAGGCGGATTCCCTGGAATTCCATTAGCCATTTTGTTTCCGGAAACTGAATTTACACTAGTTGATTCCATCGGTAAAAAAATCAAAGTAGTAAATGAGGTTTCTAATACCATTAAAATAAAGAACGTAAACGGAATTCATGAACGAGTTGAAAAAATTCCTGGACGTTTTGACTTTATCGTTTCAAGAGCCGTTGCACCACTTTCTGACTTACTTTTTTGGACGAAAGACAAGTTGAGTGGAGAAAATTTTAACGATTTACCAAATGGATGGATTTGTCTGAAAGGCGGAGATTTATCTAATGAACTAACCAAAGTCAAAAAGTACATCCGAACCTATGATATTTCAGATTGGTTTCAGGAAGAGTTTTTTGAAACTAAAAAAATGATTTACGTGCGTTAACCCTTTCCAAATTTCCTTTTGAAAAACTCATACAACGCTATAATTGGAAGAAATAAAGCGTAATTATAGTACAAATCTTCAAATGGAATAGTTATAATTCGCAAGCCCATAATGTGATTTTCACTATACCAAACAACAGGATTTTCTGTTGCCATTCCAGTTAAAATGCCATTTACAATGAGAAAAGGAATAAGCGCAACTAAATAAGCAAAAGCAAACCATTCAAACCATTTAACCTTGTAAATAAAGTACAAGCCAATTGTAAGAATTGCAGAAACTGAACATGCAACTGACGTATACCAATTATCGAGAAACCATGTAGTGAGAACGAGTCCAGATAGCGCAAAATAAACAGCAAAAATTTTGGTAATAGCAACCAATTTCACAGTTGGGAAATAGGCTTGTAATACGTCGTAAATAAAAAGGCAATTGTAAGGAATTACAAAAAAGAATAAAACTTCTTCGAGCGGTAAGTTCCTGAAATAAATTCCTTGTAAATATTCAGGTGTAAAACCCCAAATTTTATTTTCAGTGAAATAATCATCCCAAACAATAAAAGCTAGGGCAATCGGGAGAATCGCTGGAAAAATATATCTCCATTTCTTATAAAATGCAACCCTTTTATCAAAACTTAAGAGAAAAGGGCCGATAAAAGAAATAACAATTATCCAAAAATAGAGACTCATATTTTTGTGGATTTACTTTGAAATGCTTTTCTAGCCTCTCTGTAATATTTTGGTGGCACAAACAACATTCCGAAACACTCGCCATGTTCCTTTCCTTGATGTTTATGATGCACCTTGTGGGCCTTACGAATCGCAGTAAAATACGGGTTTTCTATATTTCTCAACCACTTAAACCTCCGGTGGATGTAAACGTCATGAACTAGAAAGTATGCGATTCCATAAGCAGCAATTCCAAAACCAATCCATACAGCGATGTACGTTTCGTACATCATTCCTAGCATAATACAGAGCCACGAAGGAATAGCATAAATCAAGAAAAAAACATCATTTCGTTCAAAAAAACCAGGTTCTTCTACATGATGATCAGAATGAAAATGCCACATGAAGCCATGCATCACAAATTTATGTGTAGCCCAGGCCATAAATTCCATTCCAACAAAAGTTACTATCAATATTAAAGGACCCCACCAATACATTAGAATAAATTTAAAAAAAGAAAAAATAAAAATTGCACTATAAACAAGGTTTTATAAACAATGTTCGACTTTATAGTGAAGTAGGTCAAATATATAAATTGTAGAATTACTGATATGAGAAACCAACATACATAATTGTAAACTGGAATTTCATTGCTATGCCAGGACCAAAAATCAAATTTCACTGCAACCGGTTCCATAACGAAATCAAATAGAACCATAATAAGTGAATTAATGACCACCCTGAAAACAATATTTTCTGAAAAGCCTTCAGTAATACTCGCTGAAGTAACAGTCAAAACAGCCCAATTAAGGCCAATAATCAATGGTACACCAATAAATTTAATTCCAAGGTTTGTCCCGTAAGAATAGTTTCCAAATAAAATTCCAGTTTGTACTCCAATCAATTCAGAACAAAAGCCTATTATAAAGGCAATCGCCATGAAAATTAAGAGTGATTTTAAACTTTTCTTTTCGGAATATGATAAAAGTAAAAAACCAAGAAATAAATTAACTGATGAAAGTGGTAAAACAACGCCTCTTGTTTGTGGAAATAAAATCCCAACTAACCCAACCACGTACAGAATAATAAGAATAGTAATAATCAATGTTGGATGGGAGGAAACTTTCATGATTTTTAAAAACAATGATTTTAACAACTAGTTCATAATTTTCCTGCGTTCAAAGAATTTTCAATTGTTTCTGTCAAAGTGTAAAAAGAATGAGAGGTTGCATCAGTTATTTTTGTATTATCATAAGCTAACTTCCTGTAAGCTGAATTGACCGTATTAACAGAAAGCGGAGATTTTCTACCCATCAGTCTGTTGATTGGTTCTATAACTCGAGCAATTAGAATTAGCCATTTCTTTGCTATCGGCTTTCTGGGAACATTCACTTTAGCTTGCTGAGCAATTTCAGTTATTAATTGCTGAAAAGTTTGATTGCTACCAATACATAAAAATCGTTCATTTGAAATTTTACTCTTTACTAATTTTATCAAGCAACATGCAACATCTCTTGCATCTACCGTAGCATTTGACCCTGTTGGATAAAATTTCATTCCTTTTAGTACGTTTTTAAAAATGGTAAGCGAGGTTTCATCCCAATTTCCTGGTCCCAAAATAACACATGGATTAATGATTACGGCATTTAGTCCCTCTTCAATACCCCTCCAAACTTCTTTTTCGGCACTGTATTTACTGACCGAATATCCGCCTGTAGTAGGAGTTTTTTCCCACTTACAATTTTCGGTTATCAATTCTCCTTCAACACTCCCAATAGCAGCCACAGAACTAACATACCCAAATTTTTCAATATTGAAATGAAGGCATAAATTAACCATATTTGCCGTTCCTTCGCGATTAATTTTCATACATTCCCTGAAATCACTGGATGAAAATGAAACAAATCCTGCACAATGATAAACTATTTTTACCGCGTCAAATGCATTTTTTACGCTTTCGATATCTACAATATCAGCAGGAAACCACTCAATTTTATTCCAATTATCAGAATAGTTTTCACCCAAGTAATATTGAAAAAGTTTCTCAACAGATTTGATTCGCTTATCAGATCGATAGATTGCACGTATCTTATCCTCAGATTTTGTGAGCTCCACAAGTAAGTGTCCACCTAATAGACCAGTACCTCCAGTTACTAAAATCATAGATTGTAAAATTAATCAAACAAAATGTATTTTTAACTTTTTAGTTGCAGACAACCAACTTAAATTGAATTTTCCCTACTAATTCCATTTAAAGAATCCATTCTAAATGTAAGATCAACCTTCTTAATTTTCCAGGATAAAGAATTTATTAATTTTATGCTGTGAAATATACGCTTTACGCAGTTAAACCTCTTGTATGCTTTCTCCTTTACTGGATAGTACATTTCCACGTTGAACGCTTGCTTTTTCTTGTGATCCATGGATCTAAATTTTCTGGAACTGATTTTTCAGAAATTGCCGGAGTATTCTTGCAATCATTTCGATTGGATTTAGCCACAGCCTCTTTTCTATCTATTGTTCCTATTCTTATTTGGATAGTTTGGTCCTATGTAAGAAACAAAGCTCTCAAACTTATTTTCTGGACGGTAATGATAATCGAACTAATCATTGTTTCTCTGATTCACTGCGGAGAAGTAAACGTATATCACGAATGGAATCACAAACTAACTTCACGGGTTTTTATGCATTTGAGTAATCCCGATGAAGTATTCAGAACTGCTGAAGGTGGAACGCAATTTTTGTTTTTCGGTTTACTTTTAGTCGAAGTTGGAATCGGGATTTTTCTGCTTAAACTCATGAAATTCAGCCCGTTGGATTTACAAAAAAAATGGATTCATTTACCGCTCGGACTTGTGTATCTCCTTTGCTGTGTGATTTTTGCACGAGGTGGCATTCAACAAATCCCAATCAATGTAGATTCTGCGTACTTCTCTAAAAAATCTATTGTAAACGACCTCTCAGTCAATTCAACCTATTATTTTGGAAATAGTTATATGCTTTTCAAACGTAACGACCTTGAAAATCATTTGCCGAAAATTCAAGTAAAAGTTGCAAATTCAATTGCCGATTCCTTATATGATTTTGATAGAAATCATAGCAATTATATCCTTGAAGATTCCAAACCAAATGTCGTATTCGTTCTTTTGGAAAGTTGGTCGGCATCAGTTGTAGGTTGCATGAGTGATACGAAGGGATTAACCCCAAATTTTGACAAACTCGCTTCAGAAGGATATCTTTTTCAGAATATGTATGCAACGAACACAACCTCAGAAATTGGGAATACCAGTATTTTTTCAGGTTATCCGGCAATTCCTGAAGTGGCTATTTCTCTTGAACCGGAAAAAAATCGCAAGCTCCCATCGATAAATCAAACACTCAAAAAAATCGGGTATTCCTCGCATTACATATTTAGTGGTGACTTAAAATACGGCAATATTCAAGGCTACTTAACCCAGCATCAATTTGATGAATTGGCCGATGAAAAAAACTTCCCTTCCGGATTAACCAAAGGAAAGCTGAATTATTTTGATGAAGATTTATATACATTATTTCTTCAGAAAATTAAAAAAACGAAAGAACCATTCATACACTGCGCATTTACCGGAAGCACGCATTCTCCATACGATTATCCAAAACGTGCTGAATGGCAAAAATGGACCGGAAAGGAAAGTGCTTATATGAATTCCGTTTATTATGCAGATTGGGCGATTGGTCAATTCTTAGAAAAAGCGAAAAAAGAAAGTTGGTATAAAAACACCATTTTTGTTTTCGTTGCCGATCACGGACATCATTCGCACACGATCGGAAGTCCAAATCAATCAGTCTTTTTCAGGATTCCATTATTGATTTTCGGCGAACCATTGAAAAAAGAATTTAGAGGAAAGCATAACAATACAATCGGCTCACAATCGGATATTGCAGCAACGCTTTTGCATCAACTTAGACAAGCAAATTCAAACTTTAAATTCAGTAAGGACTTATTGAGTCCTAACGTACATTCATTTGCATTTCATGCTACCATTCGAGGTTATGGATTTATTTCTGATAAAGGTTCTTGCTTGTATAATCTCGATTCAAAACGCTACTTGGAGAATTTTTACGACGCATCGAATTTCAAGTCTGAAAAAAGGAAGTCGGAAGCACTTTTTATGACATATTACACTTTCTTTAAGTCACTTTAAATAATTCAATTTTCACTGGTGTATTTTTATCGATAAAGAAAGTGTTTATCGTTTTATTCACCGCTTAAAAGGTCTTTTTTAATTAACAAAAGCTTCTTACAATCACATTTAGTTGTGCAATTTTTGTTAAGTTCCTTTTGAATAATGAAAATCGGCTTTTTCTGATGTATTTTTGTATTCATGGATCACGATATAGAATTGCGCTTTCAGAAATTAAAATCTCACCTCGAAAAAACATTTGGAGGTGGAATGGATGTGCAAGCCATGTTATTTTTGATTGGGGTGAATGAACTTGGATTAGGTCCGAAAAACTTCTCTAAAAGCGAAAAAACAGATTTATTACACGTTGCGATTTGTACTATTTTAGAACCTTATGGGTATTACCAATTTGAAGGGCGCGACAAAGATTCATGGCCTCACTTTACACTTAAAAAACAATTACCAACACTCAATCATCAGCAACAACAGCATTTGATGAAGGAAGCAATGATTGACTATTTTATTCAAAACGAGTATTACAACGAAGAAACCTCATCAGAATCGAAGTAAAAAACCTATATTTGTTCACTTAATTTTTATACAAATCACATGGATTTTTGGATCAAAGCCGCTCAACTCTTTCTCTCTCTTGCAATTTTAGTAACCCTTCACGAATTGGGTCATTTTTTACCTGCTAAACTTTTCAAAACACGCGTTGAAAAATTCTATTTGTTTTTCAATCCATGGTTTTCGCTTTTCAGAACAAAGAAAATGAAAGGAAAACAAGTTTTTTCGTGGTTTTCTAAAGAATCTCCAAAAGAATGGGCAGAAGAACCCGACAATACGGAATGGGGACTTGGATGGTTGCCACTAGGCGGATATGTGAAGATCGCCGGAATGATCGATGAATCCATGGACAAAGAACAATTGGAAAAGCCGGCTGAACCATGGGAATTTAGATCAAAACCGGCTTGGCAACGCTTGATTGTAATGATTGGAGGTGTTACCGTCAATCTAATTCTTGGTTTCCTAATTTACATCGGAGTCGTGTTTTTCTGGGGAAAAGAAGAAATCAAATCTTCTGAACTAAAACATGGCTTGGCTGTTCATTCCTATTTGTCAAAATTCAATATTAAGTCCGGTGATAAAGTGTTAGCAGTTGACGGCCAAGAAATGGCAAGTCCTAGTGAAATTAACAGAGAAATTTTTCTTCGTGATGCGCGCTCATTGACGGTTCAACATCCTGATGGATCTAAAGAAAACGTTAATCTTCCTGAAGATTTTGGTCAAACTTTATTTCAAGAAGGAGCCATGCAATTGTTTTCACTTCGTCATAAATCAACAACGATTGATTCGGTTGTAACAAATTCACCTGCCGCCAAATCAGGATTGAAAAAAGGGGATAGAATCACTTCGATTGGAAATACAAAAGTTGAATTCTTTGATGAAATTCAAGCCGGCCTTTACTCGAATAAAAAGAAAGTAACTGAAATTTCTGTCATTCGAAATTCAGATACTGTAAACGTTCAAGCAAAAGTAAAAGAAGACGGAACGATTGGTTTTATGCCAAAACCAGAAGGTTTTATTGATTCAGCTGCCATTCAACACCGAGATTACGGTTTGGTTGAAAGTATTTCCGTTGGTCTTATAACAGGCATTGGTACTCTTAATGATTATGTTGCTCAATTTAAATATGTCTTCACTAAAAAAGGCGCAGGGCAAATGGGTGGTTTTGCCGCAATCGGAAATATGTTTCCTCCCGCTTGGGATTGGAATCAGTTTTGGTTAACAACTGCTTTTCTTTCAATCATACTTGCTTTTATGAATATACTGCCGATTCCCGCCTTAGACGGAGGGCATGTTGTTTTCTTGATTTACGAAATGGTAACAGGGAAAGAACCAAATAAAAAAGTATTAGAATATGCGCAATACGCGGGAATGATACTTCTTCTTTCCCTCGTACTATATGCAAATTTCAACGATTTATACCGCTGGTTGTTCCCAAATTAATCTAAAGTTATGCGTCGCTATCAAAATTATGTACTTGGTCAATGGGTAGATGGATCAGGTACTGAAACTATTTTAAATCATGCTATTACAGGAGAAATTCTTGGTGAAGTCTCAAGTGAAGGAATTGATTTCTCGGATGTTTTAGCCTACGGTAGAAAAAAAGGAGCTGAAGTTCTTCGAAAAATGACTTTCCAAGAGCGAGGAAGAATGCTCAAAGCTCTTGCCTTATTTTTAACTCAAAAAAAAGAAAAATATTACGAAGTAAGTGCTTGGACAGGAGCTACCCGTGTTGATTCCTGGATAGATATCGAAGGTGGAATCGGTAATTTATTTGCAAATGCATCTCTTCGTAGACAATTTCCTGATTTGCCATATTACGTGGATGGAGTAGCAGCTCCTCTTTCCAAAAATGGTTCATTTATCGGTCATCACATCATGGTTCCGAAAGAAGGAGTGGCAGTGCATATAAACGCATTCAACTTTCCGATTTGGGGAATGCTCGAGAAAATAGCGGTGAATTTAATGGCAGGCGTTCCAGCAATTGTAAAACCATCTGAATTTACGTGTTATTTGACCGAAGTTATGGTTCGTGATATCATCGATTCTAAAATTCTTCCCGAAGGATGCTTACAATTAATTTGTGGACTTGGTCGAGGAATAATTGATCACGTTCAAACAGATGATGTAGTTACTTTCACGGGAAGTGCAGCAACGGGAAAACTGTTGAAAGCTCATCCGAGAATTGCCGCTGAAAGTGTTGCTTTCAATCTAGAGGCAGATTCATTGAATGCTACTATTCTTGGTGAAAAAGCTCTTCCAGGAACAGAAGAATTTGATTTATTTATTAAAGAAACGGTTAAGGAAATCACAATAAAAGCAGGACAAAAATGTACAGCTGTTCGACGAATCATCGTTCCTGAAAATTTGTTAGAAGAAGTTCAAAATGGAATCTCGAATAGATTGGCCTCTACGAAAATAGGTGATCCAAGTGTGGAAGGTGTTCGTATGGGATCCTTGGCAACTAAATTACAAGTGGAGCGCGTTCGAGCAAATGTTGAGTTGTTGAAAGAATCACAAGAAATCGTATTTGGAAATATGGATGAATTCGATATTTTGGGTGCAGATAAATCAAAAGGAGCATTCTTCTCCCCTATCCTATTTAGAAATTCAGACCCTTTTACCAAAACAGCTTGTCACGACATTGAAGCTTTCGGACCTGTATCTACCATCATGCCTTACAAAACAATGGATGACGCCATTCGATTGGCAAAAATGGGCAAAGGTTCGTTGGTTTCTTCGATTGTAACTCCTGATAATAAAGAAGCGACTGAGTTTGTTTTGGGCGCAGCGTCTATGCATGGACGAATTTTAGTATTAAATAAAGAATGTGCGAAAGAAAGTACCGGTCATGGTTCTCCCATGCCATTGCTTACACACGGAGGTCCTGGTCGTGCTGGTGGTGGTGAAGAAATGGGTGGTAAAAGAGGAGTTTTACATTATCTTCAACGAACTGCTATTCAAGGCCATCCAACAACAATTACAGCTATCACGAAACAGTTTCAAGTTGGTGCCGAAATGCCTGAAGCAAACCCACACGTATTCAGAAAACATTTTGAAGAATTAGTCATTGGAGAAACCGTTTTCACACACAAACATACTGTTACGGATTCTGACATCGTAAATTTTGCAAATGTTTCAGGTGATAATTTCTATGCGCACATGGATGCCACTTCTTTAGACGGAACTATTTTTGAACGAAGGGTAGCTCACGGATATTTTGTATTGTCTAAAGCAGCCGGATTATTTGTAGATCCCAAGAAAGGACCTGTATTGTTAAATTATGGGATTGATGAAGCGCGTTTTACAAAACCGGTTTATCCGGGTGCGACTTTAGGAGTGCGGTGTACGGTGAAAGAAAAAATCGATCAAGAAAAACGTTCTGAGGACGATATAGCGAAAGGAATTGTGAAATTCTTAGTAGATGTTTATGACGAAACGGGAGAAACAGTTGCATTAGCAACTATTCTGACTATGGTTCGAAAAATAAATCAGGAATAGTCTTTATGACATGTGCTACAGCAATTCAACCACTTCAACTAATATTGATTTAGCGGGGAAATACAAAAAGAAAATTCCCTCAAATCAAGCTGATGTAATTCATTATTATGCAAGTGGTTTCACAAGACCTCTTTGGCCGGTAATAAATCAATCAGAGGAAATCCAATTTATGAAATGGGGACTAGTTCCCAATTGGTATCGTGGCGAACTATCGGAAATAGCTTCAAAAACAGTTAATTGCCGCATAGAAACAGCACATTCTAAATCTTCCTTTAAACATCTAATTAATTCCAAGAGATGTGTAGTTCCATCGTCCGGATTTTTTGAATGGCAACATTTGGGAAAAGAAAAAATACCCTATTTCATTTATTCTCCAGAAACAAAAATATTATCAATTGCAGGGCTTTGGGAGAGCAATATAGATGCTCAAACGGGTCAATTTCAGAATACATTTACACTATTTACAATAGAAGCCAACGATTTTATGGCTGAAATTCACAATGCAAAAAAGCGAATGCCCCTATTCCTAAATTCCGAATCTGCTATCGAGGAATGGCTCTCCTGCGAATCAGAGATAACTAGTTTTAGCATGCCTGCTAAAGAAACAATACTTTCGGCACATAGCGTCGATAAAACGATTCTGTTGAGTTCGAATTCCAATTTACCCGAAGTTAATCTACCATTTGAAAATAGATCTGATCAGTTATCGCTTTTTTAAAGCTGAATCCATCTTTTAGTAAAATAATAAACTTATCGGCTATTTTTTAGTTCAAATTTGGTTCAATACTTTTATAAGTAATTGATTTTCAATATATTAGATGTGTAATAAGTCGGGATGACAGGATTTGAACCTGCGACCACACGCCCCCCAGACGTGTACGCTACCGGACTGCGCTACATCCCGATAGTACAAAAATACAGAAATCTATTGTCATTCGAAATAGTTATTGAAATCCTTCAACCAGCTACAAACCCTCTTGTAACTTTTTTTCAAAATTCTATTATGGTAGAGCTATGAAAAAAATAATCTCCATCCTCTCATTAATAAATATTTTCCAATTCTCATTTACACTTGGAAATGAACCTTTGCCTGTTAAAGCTAAATCTCAACTTACTTATTCAGAAAAAGAGTACGTTGAGTCATTTTGCAGACAATACGCTCCAGCGTATGTTTCACTAATTCAATCGAGTTATTCTTCGCCAAATAGTTGGATTAGAAGCATAAACGGAGTAGTTCAAGAAAATACGTTCAACGCACAAAACAGGGAACATTTAATTAATGAATTTGAATCTATTATACATGAAACTACTCATCATAAGAATTCTTTTAATGGTTTTTTAATTGATCCAAATACTTATCTCGTTCTAACTGATCAAGAAAGACAACTTTCAATGAAGTTTTTTAAATCAGATGCTATTGAAAAAGTAGTAAGCACAGAAGCACAAAAGAAACTTTTCCGATATAAAACATACGTTTCTCCAGGAGTTAATGTTGGGGCTAATAATCAAGGAATTATTGGTTTATTGGATGAATATTCTGCTTATCAGCATGGTTGTACTGCAGCATTAATTGCATATGACAATGCCTTAAAAAATGAAGATACAACTCTAGCCATCACATTTTTAAAACAAGCATTAGCTACCCATTTTGCATATTTTGAATTCAACATATTTATCGGAGCTTATGTCAAATATGCTCGTCTTTACAACCAGGAAGTTTACCAACAAATTTTGAAGTTGACAACCTTAAAAAAAGTATACACATTAAATACACAAAGTTTCATAAATTCATTACAAATTATCCAAAATGCACCCACGCGATTGAAAGGAAATTATCACCTGGTTAAATACACAATGGATTATTACAATACAAATTATGTGGATTTTTCAAAAACATACATGAAAAATTTTGAGGCTGACTTACAATCTCTAAAAATTTAAATTGACATTTTAAATACCATCCCCCAAAGTCCAGACCAGAGGGCGTTAGATATCGATAAAATAGTAAATAAACAACCTTATTATTTACCCCGAAGAGTACTTCAAAATTTCTTTTTACTTCAATATTAAAACTGTTTTGTTAAATATTTTTAAGAAAGAATTAAACATTGTATTGATTTAGTTGTTATTTTCATGATTTAAATATTGAAGGAGAATTCTGAAAATCCATAATAGAGTAGGAAAAATTAAATTTTTAAGTTATGTTTTTATCAATTACCAACACGACGTTGTTTGACGCAACCCAAGGAATGGGCCTTTCTCAAGCAACTGCCTTTACTTTTTTTATCGGCACCATGGCCATGATGGCTGCCTCTGTGTTTTTCTTTTTTGAAATTCGCAATGTGGGAGAAAAATGGCGTACCTCGGTTTTAGTTTCTGGTCTTATCACTTTTATTGCCGCGGTACACTATTATTACATGCGTGACTATTTTATTGAAACTGGTACCTCTCCAACATTCTTTAGATATGTGGATTGGTTGCTTACAGTTCCTTTAATGTGCGTAGAGTTTTATTTAATAACCAAAAAAGCAGGTGCAAAGCAGTCCTTGTTATGGAAACTAATCTTTGCCTCTGTTGTGATGTTAGTAACTGGATTCTTCGGTGAAGCAACAGACCGTGGTAACAGCGTTCTTTGGGGTGTTATTTCCGGAGCCGCATACTTTTACATTGCTTACCTTGTATGGTTTGGAGAAGTGGCAAGTTTGTCGCAAACTGCAGGTCCATCAGTTGCAAAGGCAACGAGAGTATTGGCTTGGTTTGTTTTAGTAGGTTGGGCTATTTATCCACTTGGTTACATGTTAGGTACTCCTGGAGGTTTATTTGGAATGGCTTTAGTACAAGATTCTGCTAATGCTACCAAATACATGGATGTAGTATACAACATTGGTGATGCAATCAATAAGATTGGTTTTGGTCTTGTTATTTACTCTTTGGCTAAATCTGAAAGCGAAGCGTAATTTTTTTAGTTAATAAGAAAAGGCGAGAACTTTCGGGTTCTCGTTTTTTTTTGCGCTAACTGATGCCCCTAATAAATTCCCACAAAATAACTCCCGCACAAACACTGACATTCAAACTATGTTTTGTTCCATATTGTGGAATTTCAATAACATACTCTGAATGGTTTATAATTTTTTGGTTCACACCGTTTACTTCATTTCCAAAAACAAGCACTACATCTTGAGATTTTATTTCCTGAGAATTATTCAACATAATTGTTTCTTCAGATTGCTCAATGGAACAAATAATCTTTCCTTGTAATTTAAGCTGGATAATGAGTTCTTCAATCGATTCACGATACTCCCATTCTACGCTTTCAGTGGCGCCTATGGCCGTTTTTTGAATGTCTCTATGTGGTGGTTTTGGAGTGATTCCACACAAATAAATTTTTTCGATGTTGAATGCATCACAGGTGCGGAAAAATGATCCCACATTATTGAACGAACGAATATCGTCAAGTACTACAGTTATTGGAAATTTCTTTTGTTTTTTGAACCCTTCTTCATCAATTCGATTAAGTTCCCACAATTTGAGTTTTCTATTCATCTGTTGATAAGAAATTGAGTTTTTACTTTGAACTCCATTTACTTGATTTTATCTTTACGGCTCAAAAATCATAAAAACTTTTCACTTGTCGAAGGTATCGGAAGAAAAAAATTACACGGAAACACCCTTGATGAAGCAATATAATCAAATTAAAGCGCGTCATCCAGAGGCTTTGTTACTTTTTCGCGTAGGTGATTTTTATGAAACCTTTGGCGAGGATGCCATTAAAACTTCCAAAATTTTAGGAATAGTTTTAACGAAACGAAAAAATGGTGCTGCGGCTGAAATTGAGTTAGCAGGTTTTCCTCATCATTCGTTGGAAGTGTATCTGCCAAAATTGGTGCGTGCAGGTCAACGCGTAGCCGTATGTGATCAATTGGAAGATCCAAAAATGACTAAATCCATTGTCAAAAGAGGGGTTACTGAATTGGTAACTCCGGGTGTTGCTTTTAACGATCAAGTTCTCGAAAAAGGAAAAAATAACTTCTTGTGCGCCATTCATTTGGGTAAAAACGAACACGGAATTTCTTTTTTGGATGTATCAACAGGCGAATTTTTAGTTGCGCAAGGAAATCAAGAATATTTAGACAAATTAATTGGAAGCTTTGAACCGACTGAAATTGTTTATCAACGAAATAAATCGAAGGAATTCTCAGAAAAATTTGTCGGAAACTATTATACATTTCGTTTCGATGATTGGGTCTTTACAAGTGATTTCGCTCTCGAGAGTTTGAACAAGCATTTCGGAACAAAATCACTGAAAGGATTTGGATTAGAAAATTTGGATTTGGGCATTATAGCTGCTGGAGCAATTTTGCATTATTTGAATGAAAATCAACATGCTAATCTCGGTCACATAACAGTTCTAAATCGCATTGAAGAAGACAAATACGTTTGGTTAGATCGTTTTACCGTTCGCAATCTAGAATTACTTCATTCACCACATGAGAACGCAACGACCCTTGCTGATGTAATCGATAATACGCTCACGCCAATGGGTGGAAGAATGATGCGGCGTTGGATTGTACTACCCCTAAAACATAGCAAACCCATTCAAGAACGTTTAGATTTTGTAGAGTTCCTAAAGAACGATTCTGAAAAAAAACAGTCGATTCGCGAAATTCTCAGTGATATTGGTGATTTGGAACGCTTAATTTCAAAAGTAGCCGTTGGGAAAGTGAATCCAAAAGAATTGGTACAACTCAAAAGAACTCTTCAACAAGTTGTTCCGCTAAAAAAACTGCTTCAAAATTCCAAAAATAAAGCAGTTGATTATTTAATTGGACGCTTGCATGAATGCAACGAATTGATTGAAATCATTCAAATACAACTGACTGATGAACCGGCAATTATGGTTGGAAAAGGTCCTGTGATTCGAACTGGATTTCACGCCGAATTGGATGAAATTCGAAACATTCGCGAAAATGGTAAGGAGTATTTAGAAGAACTTCAAAAACGAGAAGCAGAAATAACTGGAATTTCAAGTCTTCGGATTGCTTTTAATAATGTTTTTGGATACTACATTGAAGTTCGAAATACGCACAAAGATAAAGTTCCGGAAAATTGGATTCGCAAGCAGACGTTGGTAAATGCAGAGCGCTACATTACGGAAGAACTAAAGGAATACGAAACAAAAATCTTGGGTGCAGAAGATCGAATTCATCAAATTGAGTCAACATTATTCCAGGAAGTTATTCAACAGGTCGCTCAATTCATTTTGCAAGTGCAAGAAAATGCCTTATTGATAGCACGTATTGATTGCTTAAGTTCATTTGCGCAGTTGGCAACTGAAAATAACTATTGCAAACCAGAAATCAACGAAAGTTTTGATTTAGAATTTAAAAATGGTCGCCATCCGGTGATTGAAAAGCAATTAAAAACAGGAGAAGAATATGTTCCAAATGACTTGAGACTGTCGAATTCTGATTTGCAAATTATGATGATAACCGGTCCAAACATGAGTGGTAAAAGTGCGATTTTGCGTCAAACAGCTTTAATTGTTTTAATGGCTCAAATGGGTTCTTTTGTTCCGGCGGAATCAGCAAAAATTGGTTTGATTGACAAGGTCTTTACACGAGTTGGTGCTTCGGATAATATTTCATCCGGTGAATCAACATTCATGGTAGAAATGAACGAAACAGCGAGTATCTTGAATAATATTTCACCCCGAAGTTTGATCTTGTTGGATGAAATTGGTCGCGGAACAAGTACGTACGATGGAATTTCCATTGCTTGGGCGATTGCAGAATTTTTGCACGAAAATCCAAAAGCAAAATGTAAAACACTTTTTGCTACACACTACCACGAGTTGAATGAAATGACCAAGCATTATTCGCGCATTAAAAACTACACGGTTTCTATAAAGGAAATTGGTAAACGAATATTATTTCTTCGCAAACTCGTTGAAGGCGGAAGTGAACATTCATTTGGAATCCACGTGGCGCGCATTGCAGGAATGCCACCAATAGTTGTTTCTCGTGCTGAGGAAGTATTAAAAGAATTGGAATCATCGCACCAACAAGTTGGAAATCAACCTACAAAAAAGAAATCTGCAAAAGCAGATACAGCCAATATGCAACTTAGTTTTTTCCAATTAAACGATCCTGTTTTAGAGCAAATTCACGATGAATTAATTCAAATTGACATTAACTCGCTAACTCCGGTTGAGGCGTTGATGAAGTTGCATGAAATCAAGAAATTGACGGGAGGCTAATAGATTATCTTTAATTTAATCGATAAAATTGTATCTTTAACGCGAAATTTCACACATGAATTATAAAAGAATCCTTCTAAAACTTAGCGGCGAATCGCTGATGGGTAATAAGCAATTTGGTATTGACAATGAGCGTTTAGCACAATATGCAAAACAAATCAAAGAAGTTTTTGACCAAGGTATAGAGGTGGCAATTGTTGTCGGTGGCGGAAATATTTTTCGCGGTGTTCAGGCTGAAGAAGGAGGGATGGATCGCACACACGGAGATTATATGGGCATGTTGGCAACTATGATTAATTCCATGGCTTTACAGGCCTCATTGGAATCTGTTGGTGTAAAAACTCGTTTAATGTCTGCCATCGAAATGCGAGAAATTTCAGAACCTTTCGTGCGTCGAAGAGCTGTACGACATCTTGAGAAGGGGCGTGTTGTAATTTTTGGCGCAGGCACCGGAAATCCGTTTTTCACCACTGATTCAGCAGCATCATTACGAGCCATTGAAATAAATGCCGATGTTATCCTAAAAGGAACGCGTGTGGATGGCATTTACTCAGCTGATCCGGAAAAAGATAAAACAGCTACCAAATTTGATTTTATATCGTTTGACGATGTTTACAAGAAAGGATTAAAAATTATGGATATGACGGCTTTCACACTATGTAAGGAAAATAATCTACCTATTATCGTCTTTGACATGGACACACCGGGCAATTTACAAAAATTAATTTCTGGAGAACAAGTTGGAACAATTGTTAGAAACTAATTCACGATAAAATGATTGAAGATTTAGATTTAATTTTTGACGAGTTTAAAAGTTCAAATTCAAAAACCTTAACGCATTTAGAAAACGAACTTTCACGTATTCGTGCTGGAAAAGCAACTCCTGCCATGTTAAATGGTGTAATGGTGGAATACTACGGATTACCGACAGCCATTCAACAAGTAGCGAATATTTCAACGATGGACGCCCGAACAATCACGGTCCAACCTTGGGAGAAAAGTATGCTTAATGAAATTGCTAAGGGAATTATGAATGCTAATTTAGGTCTCAATCCTCAAAATAATGGTGAAACATTATTAATTTCCGTTCCACCATTAACCGAAGAACGACGACGCGACTTAGTTAAAAAAGCCAAAGCAGAGGGTGAACATGCAAAAGTTGGAATTCGCAACCACCGCAAAGATGCCATGGATATAATTAAAGACCTAAAAAATGAAGGTTTATCAGAAGACATGACAAAAGATGCAGAGGAAGAAATTCAACAAATCACCAATGGTTTTATAAAAAAAATCGATGATCTTCTCGATTTGAAAGAGAAGGATATCATGACGGTGTAAAAAATCAATAGCCTACTTAGGTAAAGTAGCCCAAACGTTATCATAGATTTTTTCCATAATTTCTCGTATCTAATTTTTCCACAATCTATCTTTCTTAATTAATTGTTATCTTTACGAGAATTTAAAAGATATGGGTTGTTCATCGTGTTCAAGTGAAGGAGGTACGCCGAGAGGATGTAAAAATAATGGAACCTGTAGCTCCGGAGGATGCAATAAATTAGATGTTTTTGACTGGCTCGGAAATATGTCGCTTGGTGAGGGTGTTTCGCCATTTGAAATGTATGAAGTTCGTTTTAAAAATAGCCGAAAAGGTTTTTTCAGAAATAGTAATAATCTTAGTTTACAAGTAGGTGACGTCGTTGTTGTAGAAGCTTCTCCAGGATACGACGTGGGAGTTGTTTCAGTTGGTGGTGAACTTGCGCGCATTCAAATACGAAAAAAAGCACCGGATTTAAAACCACTGGAATCCAAGAAAATCTTACGCATTGCAAATCAAGCTGAAATCGATAAATGGATACAAGGACGCACCTTAGAAAAAGATGTCATGTATCAAGCGCGTTCATTGGCTGTTAACTTGAAACTTGAAATGAAAATTTCAGACGTTGAATACCAAGCGGACCTTTCAAAAGCCACATTTTATTACACAGCTGAAGGTCGCGTTGATTTTCGTCAACTCATTAAAGACATGGCTGATAAATTTAAGATTCGCGTTGAAATGCGTCAAATTGGTTCGCGTCAAGAAGCCTCTCGTTTAGGGGGAATTGGTTCATGCGGAAGAGAATTGTGTTGTTCAACGTGGCTTACCGATTTTAGAACTGTTTCTACATCAGCCGCTCGTTACCAACAACTTTCATTGAATCCGCAAAAACTCGCCGGTCAATGCGGAAAATTAAAATGCTGCTTGAACTACGAGTTGGATATGTACATGGATGCCATCAAAGAATTTCCTAAATCTGACGTACGCTTAAAAACTGAAAAAGGAAATGCATTTCACATAAAAACCGATGTATTTAAACGTCAAATGTGGTTCGCATACGAAGGCGAGATGGGATTAATTTCTTTGACACCGAATAATGTTAAAGAAATCATAAAAATGAATAAAGACGGTAAACTTCCAAAAGACTTGAAAGAATATACAGTACCTGTAACTAAAGAATTAGAAACCGGATACGAAAATGTAGTTGGTCAAGATAGCCTGAATCGTTTCGAAAATTCGTTTAAAAAGAAAAAGAAAAAAAAGAAGCCGTTTGGTGGAAATAATTTTAACAGACAGCAAGGAAAACCAAATTCGATTTAATAATGCAAAAGTAAGAAAATGAAGATTGTTTATTTTATAATTCTGTCTCTCTTTCTCACTTCTTGTGGCGATAACTCAATCGTTAATCAATCGTATGAATTTGCAAATGAGACATGGCAAAAAAAAAATAAACCTCAATTTACTGTTGATTTGAAAGATACAACAAAATTGTATGACTTTCTATTTGTTATTCGAACCAATACTTCATATTCATACAGCAATATGTGGTTGTTTCTGCATTCTACTCCACCAAAAGGAAAAACAGGAAAGGAACCTCTTCAGGTGAAAATTGCAGATGATTCTGGCCGGTGGATGGGAAATAAAACAGGAAGTACAATTGAACATTACATAAAGTTTGCAAATCGAAAAATGCCACAAGTTGGAAAATATACCTTTGTTTTGGAACTGGCAACCGTCGAAAAAGAATTAACTGATGTACTTGATGTATCTTTCACCGTTCGCGAGTCTGAAATTAATTCCATGAAGAAATAGCGCTTACCCGAGAAATTTGATGTTGCGCTTTAAACCATTCAATTTTGTTCGTTTTACAGCACTTAGCTTGAATAATTGATTAAAAACATCTTCATTAAGTTCTTGCCACTGATTTGTAGTTAACTCAAGTAATATGGGATTGGGTTTAAACCTTGTTTCATTCGTGCTTTTTGAAAAACGATTCCACGGACAAACATCTTGACAAATATCGCAGCCAAACATCCAATTATCCATCTTCCCTTTGAACTCATTCGGAAGTAATTCATCTTTCAACTCAATGGTAAGGTAAGAAATACATTTTGAACCATCAACTAAATAAGGTTGAACAATAGCCTCTGTTGGACAGGAGTCAATACATTTTGTGCATGTACCGCAAAAATCTTTCATCGGTCCATCAGGTTCAATTTCAAGGTCAATAATAAGTTCAGCAATGAAGAAAAAGCTCCCTTCATTCGGGTGAATCAGATTGGAGTTCTTACCTATCCAACCTAAACCCGCTTTTTTCGCCCATACTTTATCCATTACTGGTGCTGAATCTACAAATGCACGCCCACTTATTTCTCCAATATTTTCTCTTAAAAACTGATGAAATTCTCTGAGTTTATCTTTTATAACTGTATGATAGTCCTCACCATAAGCATATTTAGAAACTTTTGGACTTTCTGAATTTTGTATTTCTTCCGGATAGTAATTTAACAATAAAGAAATTACTGTTTTTGCATCATCTACCAATAGCCTTGGATCTAGTCGCTTATCAAAATAATTGGCCATATAACTCATTTTACCATGGTAATTTAAGTTGAGCCATTTCTCCAATCTAGGGGCTTCTTCTTCTAAAAAATCTGCTTTTGAAAAACCACAATATAAAAAACCAAGTTCAGTCGCTTTGTTTTTGATTAATTGCTTATAATTATTCGATTTCATTTAAAATAGATCTCCCTGCGTCCAACCGAGGTTCTTACCCAAATGTTTGAAAGCTTTTTCCGTGGCCTTTCTTCCCCTTGGTGTTCTCATCAAGAAACCTTCTTGAATTAAAAAAGGCTCGTAGACTTCTTCGAGTGTTCCCGCATTCTCACCAATTGCAGTTGCAATTGTTGTTAAACCAACTGGGCCACCATTGAACTTATCAATTATTACTTTTAAAATTCGAATATCCATTTCATCTAAACCATGAGAATCAACATTCAGTGCATTTAAAGCGAAATCTGTTATTTTGTCATCTATTTTTCCGGAGCCTTTTATTTGAGCAAAATCCCTTATTCTTCTTAGGAGGGCATTGGCTATCCGCGGTGTTCCTCTGCTTCGACTTGCAATTTTAAACGCTGCATCTTCATCTATTGCAATATTAAGTAACCCAGCCGATCGTTCAATTATTAATGTAAGGGTTTTTGAATCATAATATTCAAGCCTTGAATTTATTCCAAATCTGGCGCGTAGTGGCGAAGTCAGAAGCCCAGATCTCGTGGTAGCACCAATAAGGGTAAAAGGATTTAAATTTATTTGAATACTACGCGCATTTGCACCAGAATCGATTAATATATCAATCACGTAATCCTCCATGGCAGAATAAAGGTATTCCTCCACTACTGGACTCAAGCGGTGAATTTCATCGATAAATAATACATCTCCTTCTGCAAGATTGGTAAGCAATCCTGCTAAGTCCCCCGCTTTATCAAGAACTGGTCCGCTTGTGACTTTAAATCCTACACCAAGTTCATTTGCAATTATATTTGCCAGAGTCGTTTTCCCTAATCCTGGGGGGCCATGAACGAGTACATGATCAAGAGGCTCATTCCGTAGTTTTGCTGCTTTTATGAATATTTCAAGATTTTGAACAACTGGATCTTGCCCTGAAAAATCAGTTAAATACTTTGGTCGCAAGACTTTATCGTATTCTTGTTCTCCTGAATTTTCAGCTTCTTCTCTATAATCGAACGAATCCTCCATGCGTATTACAAATGTACAAAGAGATTTGCTTGGTATACTAATTCTTTAAAATTCTACCTTCTTGCAAAGCAGGTTTATTTTTATTTGCCAATTGTCCACAGGCAGCATCAATGTCTTTCCCCCTACTTCTTCTCACATTGACAATCATATTTTTTGCTTCTAAAATACTTGCAAATGCTTTCACTTTTTCAGCAGTAGCTTGTTGGAATTCACCGTCATCGATTAGATTATACTCGATGATATTAATCTTACAAGGAACACATTTTGCAAAATTCGCTAATTCATAAGCATCTTCAGGCTGATCGTTAAAATCTTTGAAAATGATATATTCAAACGTAATTCGACTTCCCGTTTTCTCATGAAAATACCGCAAAGCATGTGACAATTCAGCAAGATTATTACTTTCATTAATCTCCATAATTTTATTTCGCTTTGTGTCGTTTGCGGCATGAAGAGAAAGAGCTAAATTAAAACGAACCTGATCATCACCCAATTTTCGAATCATTTTAACTATTCCTGCAGTTGAAACAGTAATTCTCCGGGGTGAAATTCCTAATCCATCAGGCGAGCATAAAATTTCTGTAGACCTCAGTACATTTTTATAATTCAACAAGGGCTCACCCATACCCATATATACAATGTTCGTTAGTGGTCTTTGTTGATTTTCAATCGATAACTGGTTCAAATAAACTACTTGGTCCACAATTTCTCCAGGTGTAAGATTTCGAAGCAATTTCAATCTACCAGTTGCACAAAATGTACACGCCAAGCTACATCCTACTTGTGAAGATATACATGCAGTTGAACGTGTTGTTGTTGGAATCATGACCCCTTCAACGATTTGTGATTCACCAATCGAAAAAGCACATTTAACTGTACCATCTTTGCTCACTTGTTGATCAGATAGAAGAATATGATCGATGAAAAAGTCGTTCTTCAATGATTTGCGCAGAGAAAAACTCAGATTAGACATTTCCTCAAAATTGGATACATTCTTTTTCCAAAGCCACTCAAAAATTTGCTTTGCGCGAAATTTTTTTTCTGAAATACTTTCTAAATAATTTTGAAGATCAGGCAATGAAAGATTACGAATATTTTGCTTCGTATCACTATTCATTATAAATCTTTGCTTAACGATTTATCATTACCGGCATTACTAACATCAAGATGTCTTCAGAAGAATTTTCAGGCGCACTTGGCATTAATAAACCAGCTTTACTCGGAATACTCATCGCTAGTTGTACCTCATTAGTATCCAAATTTGATAACATATCCATCAAAAATCTTGAATTAAATCCAATTTCCATATCGTCGCCATCGTAATGACAAACCAAGCGCTCGCTCGCTTCATTTGAAAAATCAAGATCTTCTGCAGAAAGAAGAAGTTCAGAACCTGCAAGTTTCAATTTAATCTGATGCGTGGTCTTATTGGAAAAGATAGAAACTCGTTTAATAGATGAAAGGAATTGAGCTCTTTCTATTGTTAAAACATTCGGGTTTTCTTTAGGAATTACTGCCTCGTAATTGGGATACTTACCATCAATCAGACGACAAATCAATGTTAAATCATTGAAAGTAAAAATTGCATTTGAATTATTGTACTCAATAGTTAATTCTTCATCGCCTCTGACATTAGATTTCAAAAGATTCAATGGCTTTTTAGGAAGAATGAACGAAGCATTTCCATCAGCAGCAAAATCTTTTCGTGTATAACGAACTAATTTGTGAGCATCAGTAGCAACAAAAGTAATTTCTTGCTCAGAAAACTGACAGAAAACACCGCTCATTACTGGTCTAAGTTCATCGTTCCCTGTTGCAAAAAGTGTTTTATTGATTGCTCTTGAAAGAATTTCTCCTGTGATTTTAACGGAACTTTTATTTTCTAAAACAGGTAGTTTTGGATATTCTTCTGCATTAAAGCCTACCATTTTAGATTTCCCGTTGTCATAACCGATTTCAATTCCTAAATCTGTCCCTACTCTAAAAGAACAAGGTTGGTCTGGTAAATTTTTAAGTACATCCAAAATAAGTTTTGCCGGAATTGCAATTTTTCCGGGCGCTTCCACTTGAACTTCTAAATGAGTAATCATAGTTGTTTCCAAATCTGAGGCCATTACGGTCAACTTATTTTCAGTAATTTCAAATAGAAAATTATCCAAGATAGGAAGACTACTAGTAGCGTTGAGCACACCTGAAATACTCTGTAGGTGTCGTAAAAGAGTGTTGCTTGATACTATAAAATTCATATATTTTATTATATTTTGATATCATCACGAAGATAGTGACTTTAGTTGTATCTGAAATGAATTTTAGAAAATTTATTAAACCTTCTAGGTTTATAAGCCAAGTAGATTTTCTATTGCTGATATTGAAATGGAATGATAATTCATTTTGGCAATTTCAAAAATGGATAATGCGAGTTGTCTATTTTCTTCCGTTTCATTTAGAGCAGCATAAATTGGGAGCAAATATTTACTCCTTCCTACCCGTGAAATAAACTCTTCCATCGGTGATAGTGCCGGTTTGTAACCACTTTGAATTGATAAAACATACCATTCGGTCATAACTTCAGAATTACCCCAATTTGAAAAATTCATGTATGCATCTACCATGGCCAGCTTTTCAGGACTTATATTTTTTGGTAATTTTCGAATAAACTCGATCCATTCATACGTTGAATAATCGGACCGTTTGATCTGTTTGGTAATACGTTTTATTTTCCTTGATTTTGGAATCGGTTCGAAGATTGTTTTAGGCTCAAATATATCGATTCCAGAGGCGAATTCTCGAGCAAATTTTTGCATTTCATTCAACCTTTTGGAATTTACATTAATACAATTTTTAGGAATACCAGGTTGATAAATCCATTCATCAATGTTGAAAGATAGCTTGATGGGATCAATTAATTCATTTTTAAAATACTCAATAAATTTCTCAGTACTTATCGCTTGAAAAGCAAATGAATTTAAATAATTTACCAAAAACTCATCAATTTTTTTACGACCGACCTTTGTTTCAAGTGTCTTGAAAAAGAGAGCTCCCTTGATTTGTGAAACTTCTGTTACTCCAGTATCCGGATTTCGGTTTTTCAAATCTAATTTTAAATGTGTATCTCCAAGACGATTTACTTTTTTTAAATTCTTGATTTCCTCTTTTAATTCATTAAATTTTACAAGCGTTAACATATTTGAATATTCATCATCTTCGAGTTCCTCCATAATACGGAGCTCGAAATAAACCGTAAGGCCCTCATTAAGCCAAAGGTCATTCCATGACCGAGGTGTAACTAAATTTCCTGCCCAAGAGCGAGCTAATTGGTTCGCTAAACTTAAGGACCAACTTTTATCTCCCGCCAAAACCGTAGGATGAATAAAGTTTAGACAAGGATTCTCTGTACCACCATAGGGAAAAGAATTTGGCATAATTAATAAGTCATATTTTCCCCACTGATATGGACCAAACATTTTTTCTGTAATCTGCATCATTTTTGGCAAATCATCAAACTCGTCAGATGCTTGACTTAAAAATTCTGATTCAGAATAAATTCCGCATTTATCTGAAATTCTCTTGTAACTATAATTACCGACCGATAGTGCAACTAGATAACTTGGAATGGGTTTTTTCATAGAGAATTTATAGATCCCCTCGCTATTTCTTTTTACTTGATTCTCTGCACTCATCACAGCCATCAATTCTTTTGGTACTTTCACAGTGGCAGAATATGTAAATCTATTTGTTGGTGAATCCTGCAAGGGAATCCATGTTCTTGTTGAAGTAGGTGATCCAAGGGTGTATAATATTGGGTGAATGTTTCCTCGTGTTTGTAATGGCTCTAACCAGTCCAATGCGGCTGTTTTTGCCGTTGTCTGATAATATATGTTAATATACCTTTCTGATTTTTTCAAAGTAACGATAAGTGGTTGCCCGAGAATTGAATCCTTATCCCATGAACCAATAACAAATTCTAATTCTTTTTCTTTTCCTTTTTCCCCAGAAGTTATTTTTTGAATTTGTAGATATTTCGTATCAAAAATAACGGTATCCGAATTGTGTTTCCCCAAATCGTGCCTTGCCACACCGTAAATCGTTTTATTGTCAAAATTTACATCCAAATCTAAATGTAAATGCTTCGTTCTAACCTGATTAACATTGGCATAGCTATGATTATCCACTTCTCCATAAACCCAAGTAAAAGCCTTTTTCTTACTTTCAATGCTATCTGAACCGCAAGACAGACAAAATAAAATAATCAGTACGAAATTAAACAATCTACAAAAAAACATTACTTGCGAAATTAATCTAGTTCTAATATATCAAAAAAATCTATCTATTCCGAAATATTTCCGGGTGAATCGAGCCTAAATATTCCTGTTCCCATTGATTTGGACAAGGAATGAGATGAAAATCAGCAGTTAAATACATCGCATCCATCAACGTTGAATAACCCATGAATGAAAAGATCTCATTTGCAGATAGCAAAACCTCATCAACATCAAGCCAATTTTTAGATTCCATAAAAACGAAATCTTTTACTTTTGGTATCTTATCGAGAGCAGAGGTTTCTCCAACGATAACTTGCACAAATTGCTTATTAGAATGATTATTGTAGTAATTAAACAAATAATTTAGATGAACGTTTGGACCACTCAAAACCAATACGGAAACTCCGTTCTTTTCATTCATAATTGGCTTATTTTTGAGCTGAAACCTTGATAACAATCCAATAAATTCGTAATTATTTTTAATGAAATCAACTGAAGATAGTTTTCCTGCTAATTTTTTATCCGCATTATCCACAATCCATAACATGTCGAATTGCCGTAACCAATAGGAATGTATAAACTGAAAAATCTTATACAATCCTTTAAGGGGAAGTTTTACTTGATGCGTAATAAAAATTGAGTTGCACTTTTTACATCGAAAGCCGTATCTATGATCCGATAATACAAGGTCAATATCATATTTGATTACTTTTTCAGAGACCCACTTTTTTTCAATATTCATGAATCTATTTAACTTTTTTTTTTGCTTCCACAGAGCTTTATGAAATGACTTTGTTTCGCTAAAATCAAATGGATATCCCTCAAATTCAATTGTTTTAATTTCTGGAAAATATGTTCGAATGATTTTTAATTGTGTTGAATCTCCTACAATAATTAATCTATTATTTTGATGTTCAAGTGTGTTGATTAAACTAATTGATCGAGCCACGTGACCCATGCCCCAATTTAGACAGGAGTATAGTATTTTCATATTCTTTACACGAGAAATCTCCATTGCGATCCAAAGCTAATTAAAAGATAAATAGTGTGAAAAAAAACGTGAATTTTAATCAGATTGAAAGTTCATCAATTTCTTTGATTAACTTTAAGGCATTAATTGAAACAAAAAAGGCATGTCAGATTACAATGAATTTAAAAATTATGCAACCAAACATTTGGGAATAAATAGCATATCAATGCAACATTATATAGAGTCTTCGTTAACACCATACATTATTGAGGAGCGCCCTTTAAACATGACGCAAATGGATGTTTTTTCCAGATTAATGATGGATCGAATTATCTTTCTTGGAACCGGAATCAACGATCAGGTTGCAAATATTATAAACGCACAATTGCTTTTCCTTGAATCAGTAGATGCAAAAAAAGATATTCAAATTTATTTAAATTCTCCGGGCGGTTCTGTTTATGCAGGATTGGGAATCTATGATACAATGCAATATATCAGACCCGATGTAGCTACCATTTGCACAGGTATGGCGGCGTCAATGGGGGCAGTTTTGTTGTGCGCAGGTGCAGATGGAAAAAGATCAGCTCTAAAACATTCTCGTGTTATGATACATCAACCATTAGGAGGCGCCCAAGGTCAAGCCTCAGACATTGAAATTACGGCCCGTGAAATTCAAAAGTTAAAAAAAGAGCTTTACGAAATAATTGCTATACACAGCAAACAAGATTACGAAAAAGTTTGGGCTGATTCAGATCGTGACTATTGGATGACATCTGAAGAGGCAAAAGAATATGGAATGGTCGATGAGGTTTTATTGAGAAATCCAAAATAATTTCATAAGATTTAATTAAATGGCGAAAAAAGATACTAGCTGCTCATTTTGTGGATCTCATCGTTCTGAAGTAAATATGTTGATTGCAGGTATTTCAGGACATATTTGTGACTCTTGTGTAGTCCAAGCAGAGAAAATCGTTAGTGATGAACTAAAATTCAAAGCAGGAGGAGTAGTGAAGACAGAAGCAGTTACATCCGAAAAAATATATACCAATAAAAAACCTCAGGAAATTAAAAATTTCTTGGATGAATACGTTATTGGACAGGATGAGGCAAAAAAAGTATTATCCGTTGCGGTTTATAACCACTACAAAAGAATAAATAATCCTATTAAAACAGATGATATAGAAATTGAGAAATCAAACATTATGCTGGTTGGACGAACAGGTACTGGAAAAACTTTATTGGCAAAAACCATTGCTAAAATGTTAAATGTTCCGTTTTGTATGGCTGATGCAACGGTTTTAACGGAGGCGGGTTATGTCGGTGAGGATGTCGAAAGTATTTTATCTCGTTTATTACAAGCCTCCGACTACGATGTTGAAAGTGCTCAGCGAGGTATTATTTTCATTGATGAAGTAGATAAAATCGCACGGAAAGGAGATAACCCATCAATTACTCGTGATGTTTCAGGAGAGGGAGTACAACAAGCCTTACTCAAATTATTAGAAGGAACTGTTGCAAGCGTTCCACCTCAGGGTGGAAGAAAGCACCCAGAACAAAAAATGGTGCAAATCGATACGCGAAACATTTTATTCATTTGTGGAGGGGCATTTGATGGGATTGAAAAAATCATCGCGAATAGAGTTAATAAGCAAACCATTGGTTTTGCTTCTGATGTAAATCAAAAAATTGAGCAAGACTCTTTGTTGAAATATATAAATCCGACGGATATAAAAAGTTTTGGACTTATTCCCGAATTAATTGGTCGCTTTCCCATTTTAAGCTATCTTGAACCTTTAAATGAGGTAAGTTTACGAAGAATTCTTACGGAACCAAAAAATGCATTGACCAAGCAATATATTAAACTTTTTGAATTAGATAACGTAAAACTTTCCTTTGATAGCGAAGCCCTAAATTTTATTGTTAGAAAAGCAGTTGAATTCAACCTTGGTGCGCGAGGACTACGTTCAATTTGTGAGGTAATTTTAACTGATTCTATGTTTGATCTACCTTCATCAGACAAAAAATCGTACCGATTAACGAAAGAATTTGCTGAGTCTCAATTTGCAAAATCAAAATTTGCGGTGCTCAAAGTTGCCTCATAAAAATACTTGCTCATGAAAGTGAAAGTAATAAATCATTCTAAAAACGATTTACCAAAATACGAAACTTTGTTTTCTGCAGGAATGGATATTCGTGCCAACCTTGGTGAGTCAGTGCGCTTAAATCCACTCGAAAGAAGACTTATTCCGACAGGTATTTTCCTCGAAATTCCGCATGGATTCGAATGTCAAGTTCGACCTAGGAGCGGATTGGCATTAAAGAAAGGAATAACTGTTTTAAATTCACCTGGAACAATTGATGCTGATTATCGCGGCGAAATTGGAGTAATTTTAATCAATCTTTCTGACGAAGCTTTTGAGGTTGTAAATGGTGAACGCATAGCTCAATTAGTGTTTGCACGGGTTGAACAAATTGAATTCGAACGAACAGAAAATCTGTCAGAAACTGAGCGAGGAGCAGGTGCATTTGGTAGTACTGGTATAAAAAATTAAACGAAATTACAGATGAAAATAATAGTGCCAATGGCAGGTAGAGGAAGTAGATTACGTCCTCACACATTAACAATTCCAAAACCTTTATTACCGGTTGGAGGAAAACCAATTGTTCATCGGCTCGTAGAGGACATAGCTGAAGTTTGCAGCGAAACCATTGATGAAATTGCATTTATTATTGGTGATTTCGGCAACGAAGTCGAAGAAGAGTTAAAAAATGTTGCTGCCAAACTTGGAGCAAAAGGTAGCATACATTATCAATCAAATCCTTTGGGAACTGCCCATGCAGTTTTATGTGCGGAGTCAGCTTTAGAAGGTCCTGTTGTAGTGGCATTTGCAGATACTCTTTTCCGAGCTGATTTCAAACTAGACCCAAGTGCTGATGGAATTCTTTGGGTAAATAAAATTGAAGATCCTAGTTCATTTGGTGTGGTAAAACTAGATTCAGACGGAAAAATCATTGATTTTATTGAAAAGCCCAAGGAATTTGTTTCTGATTTAGCTATGATTGGCATTTACTATTTCAAACATGGAGAACGCCTAAAGCAGGAATTGAATTATTTGATTGATAATAATATCATGAAAGGAGGCGAATTCCAATTTCCTGATGCTCTCAGAAGACTAACAGAAGCCGGCTATAAATTAAAACCAGGAACGGTATCAGAATGGCTAGATTGCGGAAATAAGGACGTTACTCTTCACACAAACCAGAGAGTTTTAGAATTTGACTGGGAAAAAAATAAAAATTTAGTAAGCCACGACCTCAAGACATCAAATTCTGTGATTATCCCACCCTGTTTCATCGGAGACGGCGTCGTTATTGAAAACTCAATCATTGGGCCTCACGTTTCTTTGGGAAAAGGAACTACGGTTATAAACTCTAACATACGAAATACGATTATCCAAAATAATTCTCAACTAAACTCAGTCAATTTATCTGACTCGATGATAGGATCTTTTGCTAAAGTAAACGGAAAAAATAACGATTTGAGTGTAGGAGATTATTCAATTATGCAACTTTAACCCAATGAGGTGCCTTCTAATTTTACTATTTTTTTGCCCACTAATTGGATGTAAAACAATATCCATAAAACCAAAAAAAAAATCAAATGTCACAGAAATTAATAAAAACTACATTCAAAAATTTCACGAAGGATTAAGATTAAAAATGACTGGGCAAATAGATGGGGCGATTAAAAGTTTTGAGTCCGCTTCGGCATTTGCACCAGAAGAAGATGCCCCGCACTTTGCACTTGCTCAATGTTATTTGATAAAAAATGACCTTGGTAATGCATCAACGCAAACTAAAATCGCAGCGGATCTAGACCCAAATAACACGTGGTATTTACAGGAGCTAGCCTACATGTACAAGGAGTTAAACGATGTGGAAAATGGCGCCAAAATCTACAAAAAGTTACTAAAAATACAACCACACAAAGCTGAATGGCTTTTTGAATACGCTGCATTATTAGAGGCTACTGGCAAACTTCAAGAAGCAATTGCTATGTTGAATGAAACCGAAAAAGAAATTGGTGTAAACTCTGCCTTATCTATTCGGAAATATTATTTGTACCTCAAATTAAAAAATGAGAAACTAGCTTTAAAAGAATTAGAAATAGCCAAGCAAAAAAACCCAAAGGATGTTCAAATAATTTCAACGGAAATCGATTATTTCTTTGATACAAGACAAGATGATAAAGCATTCAAAATCATGGAGGAACTTGTAGAAGCTGATCCAGCAAATGGGAATGCCCGTAAACTTCTTGGGGATTATTACCTCAAAACTAACCAAGTCGAAAAGTGTATCGAGCAATACCAGCTTGCAGTAAAGTGTGATTTATCAATCGATGACAGAATGATGATGGCCATCAAGTTATTTGATCTTCAGGCTCCAAATTCAGTTATGGATGAACTTTCAAGTTACATTCTAGAAATTTTTCCGGAAAACATCAAGGCATACACGTTTCGCGGAGATTATTTGCAACGAACAAACCAACCCAGAAAAGCACTAGAAGTATATTTAAAAGGAATTGAATACGATAAATCGAAATACTTAATTTGGCAGGAAATATTATTAATTGAGTATGAACTTCAAGATTTTATTAATTTAAATAATGATGCAAAGCTCTGTTTGGAATTTTTTCCAGCTATCCCAAATGTTTATCTGCTGGCCGGATTATCTGCAAATCAACTTAAAAAATACGATGAGGCACTTGAACATTTAACAAGTGGAATAGACTTTGTAATGCAAGACGACCAACTTTTGGCAGAGTTTCACGGACAGTTTGGCGAAGCCTATTTTGGAAAAAAAGAAATACAAAAAGCTCAAGAATCTTATAAAAAAGCACTGAAATTGTCACCAACTAGTAGTATTATAAAAAACAACTTTGCATATCGACTTGCCTTGCATAAAGTAGATTTAAGTTACGCAAATCAATTAATTGATGAGGTAATTAGTATAGAAAGAAATACGAGATATTTTGATACGAAAGGTTTTATCCTTTTTCAATCTGGAAAATTCCAAGAAGCGCTTGTTGTTTATCTGAAAATCACCGATGAAGAGTCTGACAAAGTTGTTCTGGAACACATTGGCGATGCGTACTTTAGAACGGGAGATAAAACAAATGCGCTCATATACTGGAAAAAAGCCTTAGCTGCAGGTTCAACAAATAAGATTCTCAAGCAAAAAATTGAAAAAATTGAATATTATGAACCTGAATATTAAACTTTTGATCTTGTTTTTAGGGTTCATTGCTTCCTCAGAATTAAGAGCACAAGGTAATTCTTTGCCTGTTGAATTATCAAAGGTTGATTCAAAGATTAATCAACTGATAGTAAATCGCCCAGACTTTTTTTATTCAAAAATCCAAACGAGCATTATAGCCACGGAACCTGAATTTGGAGCAGATTTAAGACTATCTACTCGTGTAAAAAAGGACAGTTTAATTTTTGCGAATGTCAGTTATATGGGAATTCAAGCTGCTTCTGTTCATTTAACCAAAGATAAAGGTCATCTACTAAATAGACTTTCAAATTGCTACATGGAAGGTGATGCAAAGTTGGTTTCAAATTTTACGGGAGTTGATCTTGAATTGCTTGAACTCGAGGAATTGATACTTGGCTTACCTCTCTATTATACAAAACTTGACAAACAAAACATTCGAACTACCAAAGATTCCTTGCAAAATATCAAGGTAACTTATTTAGGAAATATTCGTAGTACTTCTTCTGAACAAAAATGGGTTGACATTACTTATTTATTCGATGATTCTTTGACTTACATGAAACAATTGAATTTATCTATCCCAAAAGATTCAACATCAATGATTTGGAAATGTGAAGAATTCCAAGACAATTCAGGATATCGGGTGCCAGCAAAAGTTTCAATTGTAATAAATAGATTAAAATCCATAATGGAAGTTGAACTTAAGTATAATTCAGTTGAAATTAATGTTCCCGAAAAAATTGAGTTTGATATACCTAAAAACTATGAAAAGTGTAATTAATTTATTAGGGCTTTTTTGTTTTCTACTTATTACAAGTTCATTTTATGCTCAATCAAAGAGTGAAAAACTTAAAAAGGAACAAGTAAAAATTGAAAAACGAATAAAAAATACCAAATCTCTTTTAGATAAAACTAAAACCAAAGCTCAATCTTCCCTTCGGGAATTAGAATTAGTAGATGCCCAAATTTCAACTCGAGAAACATTAGTTAAGAATTTTGATGAACAAGTTCGAGCTGCCGAATTTGAAATGATTGGCAAAGCAAATGATATTAAGCATATACGAGAAAGGCAAAAAAATCTAAAAAAGCAATTTAAACAGATGTTATTACATGCCTTTAAAAACAGAAATAAATTAGGTAAGTTAATGTTCGTTTTCTCTGCCCGATCCTACACAGAGGCTTTGCATCGAAATAATTACCTAGAAAAAATGAAGGAAATTGAAAAAACTCAATTTCAATTATTACGTAAAAACCAACAAATTGTAGAAGGAGAATATATTCAAATTAGTTCTGAAAAATCGACAAAGGAATCTGCATTAAACGAAAAAATTAAAGAAAAAGAATTAATTGAACAAGATAAAATACATAAAGAGGAACTATATCAAAAGTTAAAAAAGGAGGAGGAAACTCTTCGCAATAACTTAGCAAAAGACGAAAAGGAAAAGCAACTGCTAAAATCAAAAATTAACGCGGCAATCCAAGATGAATTGAAAAAAAGTAATAAATCGTCCACAAAAACAAAAAGTAAAAACAAAAATAAAGACACTCCCAAAGAAACCAATAAGAAAACGGATAACACAAAGAAAAAAGTAACTGCATCTTCTTCAAAAAAGACAGAGGATGTTGTTTATGTTGAAACACCTGAGTCAAGTACACTCGGATCTAATTTCTCTGGAAACAAAGGGAAACTGCCATTCCCGGTTAGTAGTGGGACAATAACCGAGAAATTTGGAACAAACCCCCACCCTACCATTAAAAATGTCTTTACGAATAACAATGGAGTAGATATTTCCACAACAAAAAATGCAACGGTTCGAAGTGTTTTTGAAGGCGAAGTCTCAAGTATTCTAACTATACCTGGCGCTGGAAAAGTGATAATTATAAAACACGGTAATTATAGAACCGTATACAGTAATCTACGTGATTGCTATGTTAGCATTGGTTCAAAAGTTTCTACGAAGCAGTCAATAGGATCATTACTTACCCAAGAGTCTGGATCCATATCAATTGCACATTTTGAAATTCATTTGGTTTCTGGAGGAAACATCCAGTGTTTAAATCCTTCTCTCTGGTTATCAAGATAAATTATCTTGGAAATTGATATCTCGGATTGTACAGAAATTCTTTATCCGTCAGGGTTAGTAAAAACGCAATGATATCCTTTTGATCATTGGAACTTAGCGGTTTAATTTTCCGTAATTCCTTGCTTAGATACGGTGTTTTAGGATTTAATTCAGCATAATGTTTTAGAACATCCTTCAGTTTTTTAAATCTACCGTCGTGCATATATGGAAAAGTAAACTCTATATTCCTCAAAGTTGGTACCTTAAATAAAAAAGAATCTTTGTAGTATTCTGAAATCGTATAATGACCATAATCTTTCAGCTCTAAATCTATTGGGAGGCCATTGCTCTTTAATTTATACGTTGAAAAAAGTGGTTCTTTGTGACAAGAGGCACAGTTCTTTTTAAATAAAATATACCCATTTTTCTCTTGATTTGTAAAAGCTACACCTCGCTCTTTTCTCATTATTTTATCGTATTTCGAATTACTAGAAACTAAATTTGACGTAAATATTGCCAAAGATTGTAACATTCTTCGAACAGTAATTTCAGAATCTCCCCAAGCCTTTTCAAATAAACCATTATAAAACTTATTTCTAAGCAATCGTGAAACGGCAGAGTCTAAATTAAAATCCATCTCGTTATGATTTCGAATTGGCTCCATGGATTGACGTTCAATATTACCTAACGACCCGTCCCAGTGAAAATATGGATTCCACGCCATGTTAATTAATGCCGGTGCATTTCTCCTACCAACCCTTCCGTCAATTCCATGACTTAACGCGTGATCTGTGTGTGCAAATGCAGAGAAAGAAACATGACACGAGGAGCAAGAAATTGAACTATCTCGTGATAAGATTGGGTCATAGAAAAGCTTTCTCCCCAATTGAAATTTATCCTCGGTAAATTCATTTCCCTTGAAATAATATAGTGGATCAGGCCAACCTTTCGGAATTTCAAAGCCCATATTAGGTTTACTCGATTTGAACGAGACCAATACGGCAATAAAAAGAAAAAGAAATAGAAATATACTCGATTTCATTGTTTAAATAACCTGTAATAATTATCGGCAGTAAAAACAGCTTCTTTTCCTGGATTCATAACTACAGGATTTACTCCCAAATTTACGCCATCTTTTATAAAATTTGCCAACTCAAGCTCAATAAACGCCAATTCATTGATTAGAATTATTCTTGATTGAAGCCATCTCTGGGTTGAATATTTACCAAAATAACCTCCAATATGATATAAAAACTCTTGATTTTTACTCGAACATAAATTTGATTTTCCTTCCAATTTAAAATGAATATAACCGGTATTCCAAGCCCAATACATCCCTAAGGCAGGATCCAAGGCCCCAGAAAACTTGGTGGATGACGTTGAAACACTATCCAACCCTATGGCAAAATCAAAATTTTTGGAATTTTTCATTCCTTCCTCTGTAAAAGGGAGAAAATAACTTAATGAATCAGAAAGGTCAACAAGGTGGATTACCAATGGATCAGTTCTATTTTCATCTGAAAAAACCGGTTTATAATTCACATAAAATTTTAATTCATCTACCTGAATCCATATTGAGTCTGAATTGATAAAGTATTTTTCTCCTCTCACCAGTGGTTTAGTATTGAATTTAAAGTTAATCTTCACCTGGCATAGAAAGGCGCCCCATACTGTCAAAAAAATAACTAGGAAATAAAATCTCATCTATTTAAAAATTTACTTTTTAGTGTAAACCATGAATTACCTAAATTTGAAGGTAGACATATATGAGGTGTCTGTGAGCGAAAATAAAAATGACTTGAGTTGCTGTTGTTCCTTATTTGATAATTCGAAAGGTTGAATCATTGAAGCCTGTAAATTATTCTTTTGACCACCCTTTTTGTAATGATTAATTACATCATCTATGTTTTTCAAGCTTCCATCGTGCATATATGGGTATGTCAACTCGATATTTCGAAGGGATGGTATTTTGAATTTGCCGATATCGTTTGAATCCAAAAATATTCTAAAGCGACCCTTGTCATCAAGTTGCTCGTAATTTTTGTATAGACCATTATTAGCAGCTTCAAATGTTGTGAAAAAGGGTGCAGGATGACATTGAATGCAATACAATTTCTCAGAAAAAAGTTTCCAACCAGCTTTTTCGTCCTGGGTTAAGGCTGATTTATTTCCATTCACAAATTGATCGAATCGCGAATTTAATGAAAGTAACGTCCGTTCAAATGCTGAAATGCTTCGTGTTAGAACATAGGCATCAAAGTCACGATTAAATATCCTCTTCGCTGCTTCTTGGTATTCCGGTATAGACCTCAATTTATTGATCAACTCTTTCATATTACTCCCCATTTCAGTATGTTCTTGAATTGGAACAATAACTTGAACCTCCAATGTTGCCAAATGAGCATCAAACATGGCTGTTTTTAAAAATGCTGAATTTAACAAAGAGGGAGAATTTCGTTCAGTTTTGCGCCCTTCTATACCCGTGCTTGTTGTCAATCGATCAGTGAATGCATATTCTGGAACATGACAAGTAGCGCATGAAACCGTTTTATTTAGTGATAGTCGCTTATCAAAAAATAATTTTCTTCCTAAAGCTACTTTTTCATCCGAAATTGGATTATCTTTTGGGCTTGGAATTTCACTAATGCTTGTCCAAGAAATCATTTTTCTTGAGCATGAAATAAATAAAGTTAAACCAATGATAAATAGTAAAAGTAATATCGAATTATTGGTTCTTTTCATAATTAATGAATGGCGTTCAGACTCCCAATCACAACAGAATTTTTGTTTAAAAACTGAATAATATAGTACCCTTTACTTAAATGGGGAACAGACAAGTGTCCTGACGGTTCAATTGAATAATACTCTCCGATCAATTTACCACTGAGGTCACGGACATGAATTTTATCTATCTCCGCCAATTCACTCCAATAAATATCCAAGGCGTTACTAACATTTTGAAAATAAATTTTTGAATTGTCACTATTATTGTCCACTCCGGCATTAGCTGGTTGAATGAATACATTTTCTGACAGGGTATTCCCCATAATTTGCGCATTGACTCCTGTTTCGCCGTGGAGAATACCAACCGTACTGATTGAAATATTATTTATCCATTGATCCACTTGGCAATTGATATTTACGTTAATTTGATCTTGTGAAACATTCGATTGAATAACATTATTCATCTGTATGAGTTGTTGATTTGTATTTCCTAAATTGTGAAGTTCAAACTGAGACTCTAAACTTCCATCACCGTTATGATCGGCATTCCCACCGATGATCATGTGCATGTATCCAAATTGCCAACCCCAGTACATCGATGGGCTTTGAAAACTCAAGGGATGATTTTCAGGATAAAGTGAAATATCCATCGCCTGGTTTCCGGTCTGTGTATTTAAGGGTTTTGGGACGCCAACAAGAAACGAAATCTTTTCAATTTGTACGATGTTGAAGTAACCAAGATATAGCGTGTGGTTTTGAGGCTCGATAAGGAAAACACTATTAATTGCAGTAAGTTGCCCTCCATCGTGTTCGATTTGAATATTCGACAAATAATAATCAAAATGATCTAACGCAAATATTTTCCCGTTCCAGGCGGTGTAATTTTCATTCATTTCCAAATTGGAATTTTGAAACATTGGCGCAATGTCCAAGAAAACATTTTTTTGACCGAAGCAACTTATAAAAGAGATTAAAAATAAAATTGTGAAACAGAAATTTTTCATGATTTTTTTAACTATTAATTTTTATAGGCTATGTAAAGTAATTCATCCTTCATTAAACAAAATCTATCAACAACTTGTTTATCAAAATTCTTTTGCACATCAAAAATCTCAATGGTAAATCCTACTTTTTCTAACCAATTCGGGTAATCTTTACCAAACAAACGCAAATGATCTTTTTGCCAAAAATGCTTTTCCCGCTCTGCTGGGTCAATAATACTTCTATCCTCGTAGGTAGTCTCTCTCGACATATCCTGTGGCACTTGCATAATTGCCCATCCTCCTGGCCTCATAACTCGGAAAAGTTCCTTCATACATTGATTCGGGTCATCAACGTGCTCCATAACATGGTTACAAAATACCACATCAAAACGATTATCCTCGAGAGGTATTTGATGTAAATCGAAGTGTAAGTCTGCCAATGGAGAAACTAAATCTCCTGTTACGTAATTCAAGTTTTTTTGTGCTTTGAATTTGCTGTGAAAACACTGTTCTGGTGCAATATGCAGTACATCTAACTTTTCGGCCGAAAAAAAATTACTCTCATTTTTTAAATACAACCACATTAAACGATGTCGTTCCAATGTAAAGTCGTATGGACATAAGACGTTATCTCGATGAGCCACAGATGAACCATAGGATAAAAACTTTGAAAACTTTCTTTCACAAACAGGACATTCTACATTGCTTCCTTTATACAATAGCGGAGCAAAAATTTTAAAAATATAGCTCAATCTTATTAAAAGAGGTCTTGGAAGAGTATTTAACAAGAATTTATAAATTTTTTTCACAGGATAAAATTACGTAAAGTTGGCGGAACTTTGCAGGAATAAGAAGTTAAATAAAATGTACGAACTCAGGAATAATCTCCTTAAATTCGATCTAAAACATATTTGATAAGTTCACTCATTTGTACTGAGTACCCTTTAGAAAATTCCATCATTGGTCTATTGGCAACTCCCAAACATATCGTTGCACATTTATGCCCTAATGCCCTTCCAAGTGCAAAAAGAGCTGAACTTTCCATTTCAAAATTAGTCACCGTAACTCCATTGTGTTGAAAATCACCAAGAGCTAACTGTAAATTTTCCGTTCGTGTTTTTAATCTTAATTGTCTGCCCTGAGGTCCATAAAATCCAGAAGAGGTAATTGTAATTCCCGATATTGTATATTTCGATTTTAATTTATTTGTTAAGTGTTCTGATGGAAGAACAAAATAAGGTTTAATGGCTGAGGGAAGATTTAAAAATATCTTGAGTTTATCACAGATTTCAATTTCTTCTTTCGTGAAATTGGTTTGGTAAAAATGAGCGACGTTATCTAAACCAAGAGCATAATCACTAATGATCCAAGAATGAACTGGAATATCTCGCTGTAATATTCCACACGTTCCAATCCGGACAATTTCAAGCGTTGAAATTTCTTGTTTATCAGTGCGATTTTGTAAGTCTATGTTAACAAGTGCATCGAGTTCATTTAAAATTATATCAATATTATCGGTCCCGATTCCACTTGAGAGAGCTGTAATTCGCTGTCCTTTATATGAGCCTGTATGACAGACGAATTCACGGTGTTGGGATTTATGTTCGATTGAATCAAAAAAACGACTTACTAAAGAAACTCTGTCCTGATCCCCGACGAGTATTATTTTATTTGAAATATTCTCAGGTTTTACACCAAGATGGTAAACCGCACCATTCCCGTTAAGTACCAATTCTGATTGCGAGTAAGTCACTTATGAAATCAATTTGTTAAGCTTCCAAAAACTTTAATTAACAAATCTGTAACACGAGCAACGGGGTCTTTTCGTATTTTATTTTCTTCTTTCTCAACCATATAGAACAACCCATCTATCGCTTTTTGAGTAATATATGCATCAAGATCTGGATCTATTTTCTCCCCTCCGGTTAAGGTCATTGCACCGTTGTATTTTGTAATTATCGGACTCCAATATTTTGTTAACTCAACTTTTGAAGTCGCAGATTTAACCTTTGGAGAAAAAGCAGTCACCAGTTGAGTGGTTGTCTGCTCTTTGAGAAATTTTGTTGCGGCACCATCACCACCTTTCAATATTGCGAAACCATCTTGAACAGACATATTTTTTATTGCATCAATAAAAATAGGCAATGCTTCTTTCGCTGCCTCTTCTGCAGCCCGATTTAGGGTAGTTTCAAATTTCTCAACCTGAGCATTCAGTTTCCATTCCAAAGCTTTATCCTTCACTTTTTGTGCACTTGGAGGAAAGGGCAGGCGAATTTCATTATTTTTAAGAAATCCATCTGTCACAGATGTTAAAGCAACAGAATTTTTAATACCAACATTAAGAGCTTCTCTAAGACCAGATATAACTTCTTCATTAGAAAGACTTGGTTTGGAAGAAACTTCTGATTGATTTAAAGTAACCGAATTTAGGGTCTCATTTAGAACTTCACACGAAAGAAGACCAAAAAGAATAAAGATCAATAAAAAATATTTTACCATATAACTTATTTTAAAACGCTTACAGTACCGGTGTAGAATTTCTTGCCATCATTATCCTTTTCCTTAAAAGAAATTTTCCAAATGTAAATACCATTTTGAACAATGCTTCCATTGTACGTTCCATCCCATAACTGGTTTGCATCTTTAGATTCCCAAATAAGCTCACCCCAACGGTTATATACAACCAATTGAAAATTTTCAAAATCAATACCATCAATATGAATTCCCCAAACTTGATTGTGTTCATCATCGTCAGGTGTGAAAGTATTTGGAACATAAAGTATAATATCTGGTACTATTTCGATTTCAAGTGTTATAGAATCGGAGCATCCTTCAGCAGTTGTTACTATTAAAGTAATTGGATAAGTACCTGTTTGACCCTCAGGATAAGTAATAATTGCTGATCCTCCATTGTTCTCTATCGAGGATGCCCCGGCACTTTGCCAGACCCAATTCACTATATCTCCTTCAGAAATATCTGCTGTTTGAATGGTTGTTTCAAACCAAGTAGCTGGGTTCTTGGAAACTGTAAAGTTAGCAGTTGGAACAGGCGTCACTTCAACAATACTAGGAATATTTGTTGTGTAAATACAGCCATAATTCGAAGTAACCGTCATTTGAACATCATACAATCCAACATTTGGAAAATCAGCCGTTAAGTCCTCTGATCCAACCAAATTGTATACTTGACCATTTGAAAAAGCATATTGAGTAAATGAAATATCCTGAGAATTTACCGACGTATTGGTAAATGTAAACTGCCCGGGAATACAATCTTTCGGTTTATCAGGATCAACATCAGGAGAAATTTCCGTAGGGAATGTAATAGTTAAACACTCTTGAGTTGTCGGTGAACCACATTGTTCTGATAGCGTCAGACAATATTGGGTTCCTGAGGACGCTGGCTCAGTAGTAAGCGAATTATTATTCCCCACCACATTCCCACCTTGAGTCCAAGTGTAGATGTATGGAGAAGAACCTCCAGCGGCCGTAGCATTGAGCGTAATAAGTGTCCCAGGACAAATCATAGAATCTGGGGTTAAGAAGATTATTGAAAGAGCATCAGGTTCACCAATAGTTATTTGGATTGTTTGAACACAGCCATTGGCATCGGTCACCGTGAGTGTATGAACCCCTGCAACAAGGTCATTTGCGCTACTTGTTGTTGATGAAGACTGATTCCAAGCATAGGAATATGGAGTT
>Ga0194127_10000660_pt1 | contig 54113 bp, 54 predicted proteins | sample TA2KigC100mmetaG_FD_148624 | JGI IMG/M metagenome (GOLD analysis project Ga0194127, IMG submission 148624) | Freshwater microbial communities from Lake Tanganyika, Tanzania - TA2015036 Kigoma Deep Cast 100m | ecosystem: Environmental > Aquatic > Freshwater > Lake | place: Tanzania: Lake...
GGAATAATTTTAATATCCTCCGAAGATAAAAAGGGATAATTGATCAACAAATGTTCTTTAAGCTGTCTGGTATAGACAATTATTTTATTTGTATTTAAAAGAACTCGTTGTTCCATTTTTTTTACTATAGTGCGGTGAATTGGAGTAGGATACCACGAAAGAACATCATCAAGCCATGCATCACGGTAATCTAAAATCAGAGGAATATCGAATTTTCTTTTGAGTTCGTCGCCAATTCTAAAAGTAGTGTACGGCGGGGCGGTTGCAAATATTATGTCATGTTTTTCATTCTGTAAAAGCTCAGAAGCAACTTTTAGTGCATCGGACATCCATCCGCGTTTGTTATCCGGAAGCAGAAAAGTCTGACTGACTCTGTTTAGGATTTTTCTCGAGAAATCGTTTTTGAGTTTGGATTGAGAGAATAATCTCTGAGTTGGATCTTTGGGATTCGTTCTAACAATCCTAACTTTTGCATCCTCAACTTCCCTTAAAAGCGATTCATCAAAGGCATAATACGTTTTAGGATTAATTGTGAGAACCGTTGGCTCCCAATCAAAATCCTTCATGTACTTAACGAATTTTGTAATTCGCTGTACGCCACTAAAACCCATGGGCGGAAAATAATATGATATTACTAATACTTTATGCGGCATAAAAAATTAAATGATTATAAGTTCACGGGGGAGTCTACTCAACACTTCATTCCCTTTTCCCTTGATTAAAATGTCATCTTCAATCCGGACACCAAAGCATGATGGAATATATAATCCAGGTTCAATCGTAACAATTTGATTTTTGAACAGTTCATCATCGCTGTTCTTGGATATTCTTGGATATGAGTGCAAATCTAAACCAAGCCCGTGTCCCAATGCATGACCAAAATAACTTGCAAGCTTATATTTTGAGAAATATTCAATGACACTGTTATGAAGTGTTTTGACATTTGTTCCAGCTATAATTTTTTCGATAGAAAATTGATTCGCACGTAAAACAATTTCATGAACTTGTAAATATTTTTCGGATGGTCTGCCAAAATAAATATTTCTTGTTAAATCTGAATAATAGCCGTTAACAACTGCTCCCCAGTCAATCAATATAGGAGAGTTTAATTTCAATTTAGTGGCTTTTGATTTCCCATGCGGCAGAGAAGAGTTTTTTCCAAACAGCACGATTGGGGAAAAATTTTCTTCTTCAGATCCATTTATATTTAGACGATACCTGAGTTCAGTCTGGAGTTCATGTTCAGAAATTCCCTCTTTTACGTAAGGAATGATTTGCAGAAATGATTTCTCTGCAATTCGCACAGCTTTACTTATCGATTCAATAGCGAACCCATCATGAATTGAAATCGTACAGTCAAGTAATCTATCATTTAGCTTAATCTTTCTTTCTCCGAATATTTTAATCAAATCCTTGTAAAGCTTAATGGGATGTTTCTCTGTTTGCAGTAAAATTTCAACAAAGGTATTTTTGCTAAATAACGAAGCAAGAGTTTTAATAATGAAAATTTCGCAGATAAAAATCTCAGCAAGTGAATTTAACTTGAGTGATTCCTCCTTGTATCTAGAATCAGTAATTATTATGAATTTATCACTGGTTAAGATACAGCAGGCATTAGAAGAATTTAATCCAGTAAGGTAACGTAAATCATTGGGAGTGAAACTGATGAAAGCACGACTTTTTGTTAGAGATAAACTTCTCCTTACAGATGATATTCTTCTCTTGAATTGTCGTTTATTCATCAGTTAATCTTAGTACGGTAGTTTGGTGATTCTTTCGTGATGATTATATCATGCGGATGGCTTTCCCGCAGTCCAGCCTCAGTAACCTTGATAAATTTTGATTTCGTTTTTAGTTCATCGATATTTTTGACTCCGCAATAACCCATTGCAGATCTTAATCCGCCAAGCATCTGATAAATTGTATCGGATAAAGGACCTTTAAATGGAACTCGTCCTTCGATTCCTTCAGGAACAAGTTTAGTGATATCTTCTTCGACATCCTGAAAATATCTATCTTTACTCCCTTTTTGCATAGCAGAAAGAGAACCCATTCCTCTATAAACTTTAAAGCTTCTCCCTTCATATAGAATTTTTTCACCAGGACTTTCCTCAACTCCAGCGAATAATCCTCCAATCATCACTGAATCAGCACCGGCTGCAATCGCTTTAGGAATATCTCCTGTTTGTTTAATTCCACCATCGGCAATAATAGGCACTTTAAATTTTCCGGCTGCTTTAGAACATTCAATCACAGCTGAGATCTGTGGTACACCAATTCCAGCGATCACACGGGTTGTACAAATTGAACCCGGACCAATTCCGACTTTAACACAATCTGCACCAGCCTTGATCACATCTGTTGTTGCCTCTGCAGTCCCAACATTTCCTGCAATAATTTCAATTGAAGGATATTTCTTTTTAATATTTCTAACCATGTCCAAGACACCTTGGGAATGCGCATGAGCCGTATCGACAGCTATAATATCGACTGATGATTTTACCAGCTCATCAACACGTTCAATCGTCGTCCCATCAATACCAACTGCAGCACCTACTCTCAATCGACCGAAGTTGTCTTTACAAGCAAATGGATGCTTTTTCTTTTTTTGAATATCTTTAAATGTAATCAGTCCTATTAACTTTCCTTTTTTATCCACAACCGGTAATTTTTCAATTTTATATTTCTGGAGAATCTGTTCAGCTTTTTCTAAAGTAGTTCCTGAAGTTGTTGTGATTAAATTTTCCTTAGTCATTATCTCTTGAACATGAAGATTGAGATTAGGTTCAAATCTTAAATCTCTATTTGTGAGAATTCCAACTAAAAAAAGATCGTCATTAATAACTGGAATTCCGGAAATGTGATATTTCTGCATTAGTTCAAGTGCCTCACGAACAGTTTGTTCAGGCCGAACAGTAATTGGATCCTTTATCATCCCGCTTTCTGATCGCTTGACTTTTTCGACCATTTCTTTTTGCTGTGAGATCGACATATTCTTGTGCAAAATTCCAATTCCCCCCTCACGAGCGATGGCGATTGCAAATTCATATTCGGTAACCGTATCCATTGCAGCAGAGATGATTGGAATATTTAGTATGATACTATTTGTGAGTTTCGTTTTCAGGTCAACATTTCGTGGAAGTACGTTTGACTTCCTCGGAACAAGCAGTACATCATCAAATGTTAGTGCTTCAAATAAGACTTTCTCTTTCATTTCTATCTCAAATGTTTTTATACTTTGAATATAATATTCTTAATCATACGCAGGGTAGCCGGTAATGTCTTCTCCAACTATTAAGGTATGCATTTCATGAGTACCTTCGTACGTTTTCACTGATTCTAAATTAGCTGCATGCCTCATTACCGGATATTCATCAAGAATTCCGTTTGCACCTAAAATCTCACGGGATATTCTGCAAAGATTCAGAGCAACATCACAGTTGTTCCGCTTTGCAAGTGATATCTGTGTAAATTTTGCTTTTCCTTGATCTTTCAGTTTTCCCAATTGAAAAACTATAAGCTGTGCTTTGGTGATTTCAGTAAGCATGTTGACTAATTTTGCTTGAGTTAATTGGTAAGCTGCTATTGGTTTCGAAAATTGCACCCGCGACTTTGCGTATTCAAGTGCAGTCGTGTAAGCAACCATCATTGAACCGATAACGCCCCACGCAATTCCGTATCGTGCTTGACTCAAACACATTAACGGAGATTTTAATCCCGATGTATTTGGAAGAAAATGGCTTTCAGGAACAAATACATTGTCAAAAATCAATTCTGAAGTAATTGAAGCACGCAGAGAATGTTTATTCTTTGTTTCAGGCGCCGTGAACCCTTTGAAGTCTTTCTCAACTAAAAATCCATTAACTATACCATCCAGCTTTGCCCAAACCACAGCCACGTCCGCAATTGTTCCGTTTGTAATCCACATCTTTGCTCCATTCAATACATATCCTCCATCAACTTTTTCCGCACGTGTTATCATTCCTCCGGGATTTGACCCATAATCAGGTTCAGTCAGTCCGAAACATCCAACTTTTTCTCCCTTCGATAATTTTGGCAACCAACAAAACCTTTGTGCCTCACTGCCAAAGGTAAAAATTGGATACATAACTAAAGCACTCTGCACTGATGCAAAACTTCTTATTCCACTATCGCCGCGTTCGAGTTCTTGCATTATCATACCATAAGCTATGTTATTAAGTTCAGCACATCCATACTTTTGCGGTAGAGTTGCACCGAAAACACCGAGCTCAGCGAGTTTTTGGACCAAGTCAATTGGAAATGTTCCATCACGATAATGCTTTTCAATAATTGGAATAACATTATCGTCGACAAATTCTCTAAGAGTATTTCTAATTAATTTTTCTTCTTCCGTGAAGGAATCGTCGATCGAATAATAATCAACACCAGTGAATTTCATTTTACCTCAAGAATTTATTTCCAAGTTATGGATGCACAAATAAATAAGCAAGAAAGTTGCTTATAATTGAATTCTATGATAAAAAACTTCATTTCGGAATTAAAACAAGTGATTACGGCTAATGAACTTTTTGAAGACAAATATTTTTGTTACTTTTGTAACCGAATTTCGAAATGATATATATTACTGCGAAAGTGGCGGAACTGGCAGACGCGCTAGACTTAGGATCTAGTGAGGAAACTCGTAGGGGTTCGAGTCCCCTCTTTCGCACTAACAAAAACATTAAGAGGTAAATTTGAGTATAGAAGTCCAAAAGTTGGAAAATTGTGAACATGAAATGTCTGTAAAAATGGATTCTGCTGAAGCATCTGATTTTTTCGAAAAGATGTATCAACGTGAGGCTAAAAAAATTACAATTACTGGTTTTAGAAAAGGGAAAGCTCCACTCTCCCTCGTAAAAAAAACTCATGGAGAAAGTTTAAAAATTCAAAATCTTGACAAAATCGTTGTTGAAAAATTCTGGAAAGAAATCGATGCAAGAAATATTGATGTAATTAGTACACCCGTACTTTCACATTTGGATATCGATGATAATGACAACATCGAATTCAAAATGAAGTATGAGACATATCCTGAAATAGAGTTAAAAGATATCAAAAAAATAGCAGCAGAAAAAATAGAATACGAAATAAGTGAAGACTTTATTGATGAAGAAATAAAACAAGTTCTATTCTCAAAACATAAATCTGAAGTAATAGATTCAGTAGTCGATAATGAAGTTATAATCGAGATAGAGATTGTACGCGTGGATAAAAGCGGTTTAGCAATCATTGGCGAGAAAACCGAAAAAACAAAACTTTACTTGAATTCTCCAGATGCAAACAAAAATTTGATCGAGTCTTTAATTTCAAAAAACTCCGGAGATGAATTTATTTTTACCCATGTTCCTCAGCATGAACATCATGAAGGGCATGACCATGTACCCGAAGAGGAAAAATTCCAAGTTAAAGTTTGCTCTGTTGAAAAAGTTATTTTACCCGAACTGAATGACGAGTTTGTATCTGAACTAACGAAGGGTGAAATTAAAACTGTACCAGAGTTTCGTCAAAAGGTGAAAGATAATTTAGTCGGAAGATATGAAAATATATCACAAAGAATCTTTCACTCGAGTTTAATGAGTGAGCTTGTCCGTCAAAATGATTTCAATCCTCCAAATAGTTTCATAGAAAAAACTTTGGCTTCATTTATTGAAGAGGAAAAAACTAAATACCCGAACAAGAAATTTCCATCGGAAGTTAATATAGAAAAAATGCGTGAATCCAAGAAGCCCGATGCAATTTGGGGAGTTAAGTGGATGATCTTGCGTGATAAGCTTCTTCAGGATCACAACCTTAAAGTTGATGATGAAGAGATTGATAAAGTTGCTGAGACCGAATCAGAAAAAACCGGCATCACAAAAAATAAGATGAAAGAATATTTGACTAATTCTAGTTACTTCCTTTCGAATCTCAAGAATGAAAAAGCGTTTAAACTGCTAAAAGAAAATGCACAAATAAAAACTGTTAAAAAAAGTGTTTAATTAGGAGTATATATGAGCGAGAAAATATACAATCAGTTAGTTCCATACGTAATTGAACAAACTGGCCGCGGTGAACGCGGAATGGACATCTTCTCACGATTACTACGTGAAAGAATTATTATTATTGGTACTCCAATCGACGATCATATTGCAAGTCTGATAATTGCACAATTGATTTTCCTCGAATCTGAGGATCCGGATAAAGATATTAACCTCTATGTCAATTCTCCTGGCGGAAGTGTAAGTGCTGGATTGGCAATTTACGATACAATGCAATATATCAAGTGTGATATTGCAACAATCTGTATCGGACTTGCTGCAAGCATGGGTGCAATTCTCCTCGCTGGTGGAACTAAAGGGAAAAGAACTTCTTTACCAAATTCTCGAATTATGATCCATCAGCCATGGGGAGGATTTCAAGGAACTGCATCTGATATCAGTATTCAAGCTGAAGAGATAATTAAGATCAAGCAAAGACTGAATCAAATATTATCACAGCATACTGGAAAAGAGATCGAGCAGATCGAGAAAGATACTGATAGAGATCGTTATATGTCGGTTGAAGATGCAAAAGAGTACGGAATAATTGATAATATTTTAGTTAAGCGAACAGACGTTAAAAAAAAATAATTCAGATCATCCTGATCTTATCTTTAAGCTGTTTATTGAGCAATTCCCTCGCTCTGAAAAGATGGGCTTTTACCGTACCAAGCGGCAGATCCATCAATTCGGCAATTTCTTCATAAGACATATCCTCTTGATGTCTTAATTCAATTACTTTCTTATATCTTTCTGGAAGTGAATCTATTGCATTATTAATAATTTGCTGCCGCTGTTCAAGAATAATTTCTTTATCTGCAAGAAAGGATGTATCGGGAATTTCAAATGGGCCATCATTCTCTACATCTTCCATTCCAGATTCGATTGAAAAAGTCGTCAGTTTCTTTTTCCTGATGTAATCGATTGTATTGTTTATACCAATCCTAAACAGCCAAGTTGAAAAAGCAAACTCTTGATTGTATGATGGCAAAGAAGCGAAAGCTTTAATGAATGCTTCTTGCGTAAGATCTTCGACTTCTTTCTTGTCGAATACCATTTTATAGATCAAGCTTTGCAGAGAAGGTTTGTACTTCTTCAATAGCCAGGAATAAGCATCTTGGTCACCACTTATTGCTGCCCTAACATGGATCAAGTCATCTTGCTTGGAATTTTCAGTTTTCTTTTCTGCAGGAGTCATCTGAAGTAATTTTTTCTAACTCTTTTTTGAGATACAAACCATCTTTTTTTAATGATATGTAATCATATAAAATAATGAAACAAAGATATGTAATTGAGCTAAAAAACAAAAAGAATATGATTGAGAACAATCCAATGATTCTAAGAATAGTAATTCTATCTTCGATAAATACAAATAATTCACCGCCAAGAAATACTCTGATGAATTCATAAGCAAGAAAGATAGATACGAAAACAGTCGACGCAGCTATCACTAAGAGTATTCGTGAGGTTAATCCGATTATAAACGATTTCCACCAAAAATGTTGGATTTGTTTTTGCAGTGATATCCGCATCACTGACGATTGTCTTACTTTGAAATAATGAATCCAATCATGATAAAAGTAAGTTGAAGTAATCGGAAATATCATATTGATGATCGCCGGCATTACCAGAAATACTATAAATACTAACGTTGAAAAATTTGAGACTAAAATCTGTAAAGAGCTTTGAATAATAATTTGTGGCAATGAATACCAGATAATTTTTGTGCTATAGAAATCTGTGCGTAGCAAAAATCTTTTTGATAGCTGAATCCGAGTAGATGATTGTATACTTATGAGCAGTATAATCAGAATAATCACCACATATATACCATTTGCTGAATTTAGATATGAATAATTAAGTTGAAAATCGAGTTGAAGTATGGTAAACATTGCGAGCAAGATTAAAATTAAATTAAGCAGAAATACACGCGAAAATATATATCCGATGTTATCGAAGAATATTTTAATAGCTGCTGCAATGAAATCCAAAGAGCCAACAGGTTCATTCTCTTCTAAGTATGTATTTATATCTTTCGCCAATCTATTTCCTCAATGTTATTTTTATCAAGTTTAAAAATTCTGGTCCCAAGAATTCGTCTTTGATTTTGCGAACTTTCCTCTGCCTCAGTAAATCTATAAGATTTATTTTCAATATCATTAATTAAGAAATTCATTGAATCAATTCCGATCTCCGAATATATTCTTAGGAATCCCTTTTTGAGTTCAACTCCAGAGGCGCGAATAGTGGTTTTAGGATTAAGTTCAATCGCGTTGGAATCCGAAATAAGAATTATTGAGTGCTTAGTATCAATCAAGTATTTATTGAGTGTATGATTTTCTCTAATTTGAGGAGAAATAACGCTGTTCGAAAAAATAGTTCTAGATGAATTTGTATCAACTAAAATATCATTAGAGCTGAACATGAATTGATGGGGCTTCTGATCATTTATTAAATTCAAACCAAGATCGAGTTCTGAATCGATAATTTTTATCTCGTCTAGCGTAAATCCCTCAATTAATTTCAACTTTAGCTCATCATTCAATAATCTCTCATTAATTCTTAGGCATTTTCCGACTTCATTCACCAGTTCATTTATTAATGATGAATCTTTTACTTTCCTGATTTTTATTACTCTTGAGTTAGGATCAATTACACTTATAGATGAGATATTCTCTGTCTCCATTATAATCAAATATGTTTGATCATTTTCTAAATATTTCTTTTGAAATAATGGAAAGTATATCATGTATAAACAAATGACTGAGACCGGCAGAATCGCTCTGAATAATTTACTTTCACTTCTATTAAAAAAATAGATGAAGAATCCAATAAAGAAAAAATAAATCACCGCATTGATTGATGAATAGTTATCTATCACAACAAATGCAAATGACACTTCACCGAATGCTTTAATTAGGTTGAGAGTAATATTGACTAATGCCGATGAAGCAAGTTCATAAATGGAAAATAAGAATGGAAATATATTTAGTGTTATTAGGGAGATGATTCCTGAAGCAAGAATAATTCCAATCAGCGGAATGACAAAAATATTAGCAACTAATGAAATAATGGAAAGCTTTTCATAGTATCCAATTACAAAAGGAAGAGTCCCAATTTGTACAGCAAGAGAAACAAGGAATAAATCGATTATTGAATTTCTCATAGGAAACTTTGGAATTTTATTAACAAGCTTCCCCTTCAGTTTATCGAACAATGGATATACAAGCGCGATAGATAATACAGCACCGAATGATAGTTGAAAACCAGGATTGAAAAGATCGTTGGGCTTTAGCATTAAAATGATTATTCCGGAAATCGAGATAGTGCTTAATAGATTAGATTTCCGCTGAAGTAATTTTGTTGCGAGCCACAATATTGCCATCGACGAAGCTCGTATAACTGATGGAGAAGCATTGGTTATTTGGATGAACAACATTAATCCAAGTGAAACCAGAAAGAACTGTATATATTTATTGAATCTGCCGGACAATGCAATAAGAATGATCAAAATGTAACCTGTATGTAATCCGGATACAGCAAGAACATGAGCAACGCCTGAGTTAACAAAATTTGTTTTAACATCGGCAGGTATTTCGCTTCTATCACCCGTTAGTAATCCACGAAGCAGAAACCCAGTATTTGTCTCCAAGTTTTTATCTATCTGGTTAATAATTTTTAACCGTAAATCACTGATAAGATTTCCGAAGGAAAAGTGATATTTATAATGTTCGAGTAAATCGATTCTGGAATACTCGTTACAGGTAATTAATCCACTGACATTTTTCCATTCTAGATATTTTAAATAATCAAAATCACCTGGATAGATTTGTCCGACCGGTTTTTTAAAATACCCTTCAATTTGAATTACATTGCCAATTTTTATTATCGAGTTGTAGACGTTCAATGACAACTCATCTGCGCGCGATGGAGTTATCTCTACTAAGGAACTAATCTTTATTGGAAGGATCTTTCCCTCTAATCCAATTTCATCGGACGCAAGAATGAATTTGATTTTATTTTTATTGATGCAGTCAATTTCACCAATTGTACCTTTGACGAATATCTTTCTATTGTAAAGATGATCAATGAACTCTTCGCCGGCAGTATTTTGATTTTGTAATTGATAAACACCAATACCGCAAAGAAAAATTAAACTTATAAGAAGTAGTGAATTAACAAATATTTTATTAAAGAGAAATAATCTTACAATGGTAAGAACAATTGGGATACTTAATAAAATTAACAAATCCATAGACCTGAACGAAAAATGTTCAGCTGCAATAATTCCTGATGCCAGCGAAATAAAACTAATTAAAAATAGGTTTTTACTTACCATTTATATACGAAACGATACTGCGTTTCACATCATTCAATGATTTTATTCGAGCAGCAAATCTATTATGATATTTCCCAACAGCTATTCCTAACGCCGAATTACGCGTATGAGTCTTAACAGATAAATCTTCAATATTGCCATGGTCGGAAATAACCAAAAGTAGATTTTTCCTATAGTCGAAATTAGATAATATTCCCTCCATGAAACCATCAAAATTCCGAATGACGTGATAGGCAAAATTAAAATCTTGACTATGGCCAGCATGATCGGTTAGAAAGTATTCAAACAGATTAAAGTGAAATGGTTTTCCTAAATCATAAAATATTTTTCCTGCCTCTTGAGGGGAGACGATTGGAAGTGAGTAACCCAATTTTTCATTCCATATTTGATTAGTAATCTCAGCAGTAATTGCTTTTTTCTCTAAAACGTCTTCAACGCTTCGCAACCGCTGATTTGCGTTCAGGTATGAAAGAGTTGTTACAGATAGAGATTTCCTCCCCGTTTCAATATAGTCGAAGAATCGCTGCGGATAAGCATTTGCGAAGTTCACTCGATAATCTTGCTCAAGCAGTGATTGAAAGATATTTTTATCTTTTATAATGGGTTTAAGCGTTGAATATGGATATGGCCCAAAATGCTGTCCAATTGTTTTTGCAGCATTCACGCCACAAAAAATACTCGTCTGACCTGTTCCACTCTGCGGAAGACCCGGCAATCCGAGTGTTGCATTAACCGGAAAGAGAGAAAAATATTTACTGCTAATTCTGGATTTTCTTCGTGTCGGAAAACCCCCAAAATATTCGTCAATAAAATCGTACTTAAATTTTACGAATGGATTTCTTTCAGGATCATTCTTTCCAATACCAACTCCATCCAAGAATATCATTAAAACATTTCGCAGCATGTGATTGTTTATTCCCAATAATTTTGCATGTACAAACTATTATAAACTTTACTCATTCTCCGACGACACGATTAATGTGACAGGTCCATTATTTATTATTTCAACCGACATCATCGCGCCAAAGATTCCCGTTTTAACTTTATCAACACCGATTATATTGGATACATGCTCAACGAATTCCAAGTAAAGTTTATTACCCAATTCAGCATCTGCTGCTTCAGTAAAACTAGGCCTATTTCCTTTTCTGCAATCGCCATAAATAGTGAATTGCGATATAATCAACATTTCTCCGCTGATATCTATAATAGACTTATTCAGTTTTTCGTTCTCATCATTAAATATTCTGAGGTTACAAATTTTTTCTGCAATCTTTTTGATGACCGCTGAGTTATCATTTTGTTTAACACCAAGCAGAACAACTAAACCGCTTTCTATCTTGCGAACATATTCTGTATCTATTTTTACACTGCCACTACTAACTCTTTGAACAACGGCTTTCATTGTAACTCTCCCCAAATAATTCTTTCGATTTTATACAGATCTCTTTCAATCTTAATATTATGAAAATTGTTTTCTCTAAGTAAAGCCAGAACTCTTTCCGCTTGACCTTGTCCAATCTCAAAAAACAATTTTCCAGAAGATTTCAAAATACTGCGACAAATCTCACAGATTCGCTTGTAAAATAACATTTCATCCTGAACAAAAAGCGCTATCGCAGGCTCATGATCAACTATTTCTTTCTGCATATTTTTTTTTTCACTTATCGAAACATAAGGAGGATTCGAAATAACAAGATCATATTTTTTAGCATGAAGATTTTCTCTAAGTATATCTGATTTGATGAACTCTATATCATTAACTGAATTTAATTTAGCATTTTTTTGTGCTAATGATAATGCTTCCGACGATATATCTAAACACGTCACTTTCGAATCAGGAACAAGCTTCCCTATTGTAATGCCAATATTCCCTGAACCGCAACCGATGTCTAAAAGATTTACATCAGAGGAGTCCATATTTTCTAAAACACAAGATACTAGTAACTCTGTTTCAGGTCGAGGGATCAATACATTGTTATCGACCAGGAAAGTTAATCCATAAAAATTCACACTACCAAGAATGTACTGAAGGGGTTCATGTCTGCTTTTTCTTTGAAGTAATTCTCGATATTGAGTTAATTCAGAGTTTTTAAGCGGTTTATCAAACTGTGTGTAGATTCCCACGCGATCTGAATAGAGAATTTTACAAAGCAATAATTCCGCGTTCAAACGAGGACTTTCAATATTCTTTTTCTCAAGAAATTCTGCAGCCAATTTCAAAGCATCGATAATATTCAACATCAATTTTTGGAATAGAAAAGTTTTAATTAATTTAGTTAAAATTATTATGATAAAAAATCGAATCGATGTTAATCGAATTTTACTTATCAAGCTAAGGGGAATTGGAGATGTCCTCCTTTCAACTATTGTAATTCGAAACCTCGCTATTTATTTTCCGAACGCAAAGATCGATTTCTTAACTGAGCCTCCTTCTGTTCCAATAATTAATAATCTATCAGAATTAAATGAGATAATTGCTGTTCAGAGAAAAGGTGTTCTTAACACAATTAAAGCTGTATTAAAGTTACGAAAAAAGAAATATGATATTGTTTTTGATTTGTATACTAATCCAAGATCTGCGCTTTTAACATTTCTATCAAAAGGAAAAGCAAAAGTTGGCTTCAATCGACGTGGAAGACGATATGCGTATGATCTTGCTGTAAACAGAAAAGATGCACTGTATCATTCAGCCGAGGTAAATTTATTCCAATTGGAATCACTCGACATTCCAACTGTAACTAAAGAATTAATTTACCGCATTAAAGATGATGAAAAAGATTTTGCTAAAAATGTATTCATTTCAAATAATCTTGATAATATAGTTATTGGGATTTCGCCGAGCGGCGGTTGGGACTCAAAGAGATGTAAACCTTCGAAGTTTATTGAAATTTGCAAAGCAATTAGATCAAAATATTTGTTAAAGTTTATCGTTCTTTGGGGAGAAAGCGACAAATCTAATGCAGAAGAAATTTACAATAGTATAAAAGAATTTTCTGTATTGGCTCCAAAAACTTCTATTAGAGAAATGGCAGCCCTTATGTCAAAGTGCAATGCAGTAATTGCAAATGACTCCGGACCAATGCATATCAGTGCTGCAATTGGAATTCCGACATTGGCAATCCATGGTCCAACAAGCCCATTTGAGCAAGGGCCATATGGGAGCAAACATGAATGGGTAAGATTCAACGAACTTGAATGTATTCAGTGCAATTTGATAGAATGCCCTCGTCAACATGAATGTATGACTCAATTAAATTCGAATGAAGTTTTAACTAAATTCGAACTGTTGTTAATTAAAAATGATATTGAAATTAAAAACTTTGTAAATACTAAATTCTGAATTCTTGATATTCCTGAAAATGCGATCATTCTCTGCAGTTATATTGTTCTCTTTGATTCTTACAGTCGGTAAAGTTTCAGCACGAGAGATCTATTATTTCAAAGGAAGAAATTATGGCAGTGAATCAGTATTCAATCCAATCAGTCTATTTCTAAATGCAGGATTTGATATGATTCAAGTCGATAGAAATAGAAAAATATTCAACCTCCCATTGAATCGAGGAGCAAAAAATGTTTTAAGAAATCTTGCAAATCCATTCACGCCAATTCGGAATTATGGCACGTGGAACTTTATCAGAGATCAAATTTTACCAATTTCTTTTGAAAGGAACAACGCTCAATATTGGCCTAACTACACGCTGCATTTAATCGGCGGAGGAATGACTTACGTCAACATGACAGAATGGTACTCATATTATAAATTTCCTTCTCCCGAAATTTTTTCTTTGCTTACATATGCAATGTACCACTTTATTAATGAAGCAGTCGAAAATGATACTCATCAAGGTGATAATGTTGATCCTATCGCGGATATTTATATTTTCGATATAGGAGCAGTAATTTTATTTTCATTTGATAACGTGAAAAAGTTTTTTGCTGAGGATCTGAATTTAGCTGATTGGTCTCTCCAACCTTCATTCATTTTGATGGACGAACCAGAACTCCATAACAATGGTCAATTTTTTTCTATCAAATGGAAATTCCCCTTTTCCGATCATTTACATCTTTTCTATTATTTCGGTACAAATGGTGTCGGTGGACTTTCTTACAAATTTGATTCAGGAGAAGCTATTTCACTTGGAGTTGGAATGGCTGCGAGTGAATTTATCACCTTAAACGCAATTAGCAACAAGAAAACCTTGGACCTTGTATGGAATCTCGGATTATTTTATGATTTAAACAACTCTCTATTGGCAAACATCTCATGGACCAAAAAGACAGATTATATGATAAATGTAAATATTTATCCTGGTTTAATAAAAATTGGAGATATCTCGCCAGGATTATGGCTCGCGATAAATAAAAATGGTAGTTCGATTTGGGGATTAAATTTTTCGTGGCTCCCATTCGGATTTGCCCTGAAGTAAATTTAGTCTTATTCATCTTCTCCCATTTCCTTGCATAATAATAGTTAATTCCTAAACTTTGCAGTGTGGTTAAAGATAATTTGACAAATAAAAATATTTTGATTATCCGCTTAGGTAAAATCGGCGATATTATTGTTTCGTCATTTGTGTTTGAAGTTCTAAAAAATCAATATCATCTTTCAAAATTAACTTTAATAACACTTCACAAAAACAAAGATGTACTCAAGTATAATCCCCAACTCGATAAAATTATTTATATCAATAAAAATATTTTTTCGTTATTAAAGCTAATAAATCTTTTGCCAATTAAGTTTGATATAATATTCGAATTAAACGACGATCCATCTACAACTTCCTCGTATATTCTTAAGTATCTCAGAGGGAAAATAAAAATAGGTTATACATTTGATAAGAATATTAAGCACCTCACAACATCTGTAAATAGACCAGACAAAACAAAATCTCACATAGTTGAAAGAGCTGCTTCTTTAATTGAGGGGAGCGGAATAAAAGTCAACGAAGCAGACTTAAAACCAATTGTTTATATAGGAGAACAAGAAAAAGACGAAGTGCTCCAACATTTAAAACACGAGAGAGAACATGCATTAATAATTGCGATAAATATTTCTGCAGGTGCACAGATTCGTTACTGGAAGGAAGAATACTGGATACAGCTTATCCAAATAATTTACAATAACAGGCCCAATGTTAAGTTCCTGATATTGTCAATCCCGAAAGATGATTCACAAAGAGATAAAATCCTTTCAAACTTTGATCCGAAGGTATTCATTATTCCAAAGTACTTCAGCTTTCAACATTTTGCTTCATACATCAATTTCTGCGATTTACTCATTTCACCAGATACTTCAGCGATTCATATAGCCTCTGCATTTCAAAAACCAGTAATCGGACTTTATCCTAACTATGAATGGTCGTTTGTGAGCTGGCAGCCATACAAAACGCCGCATCGCTCACTAAAATCTCCTGACGAATCAATTTCAGCTATTCAGCCAGAAGAAGTCTACAGTGCTTTCTTAGAACTAACAGATGAAACACAACTATTTAAAAAATAACTCAACTATGAAATCAAAATTTAATATTCCCGATTGTAAAAATTTTACAGGATACAAACCATGCCAACCTGGTTATAACTGTCTTGAAGATGGATGTAAAGATGAAAATCATTTTGGTGTGAAAATATTAATAATTAATCTCGATGCAATGGGTGATGTGATTATGACAACCGCTCAACTCGCAGGATTAAAAAGAAAATATCCGGTATCAACGATATATTGGATCACACTAAAAAATGCTTACTATCTGATACGAAACAATCCATTCATCGATTTTCCTCTCGAATGGAAATTCGAAAATTCTTTGTTCTTAAATCAGATTGAATTTGATCTTATTCTAAATGCAGACAAATCTCGTAGCGCATGTTCACTGCACAAATCATTAAAAGGGAAAGAGAAATTTGGATTCACCTTGAATGAAAATGGAATTATCGTTCCAGAGAATTCATTCGCCGATTACAATTATCTCCTTGGTCAAAATGATCAAATAAAATTTCGCGAGAATCAAAGAACCGGACAAGACATTTTAGCTGAGACCTTCAATAATGACTATCAAAGAGATAGATATATTTTAAACTTAACTGAAAAAGAAAAAATATTTGCTTCCGATTTTAGAAACTCGATTCTTAAAGGTAAGAATCAACTTGTAATTGGATTTAACACCGGATGCTCACTTTTATATCCGAACAAAAAAATGACTGTCGAGCAACATGTTGAATTAATAAGTCGATTATCAACAAACAAGAATTACAAATTAGTTTTATTAGGCGGTCCCGAAGACACTGATCGAAACAATCAAATAAAAGAACTCTGCGGCGAAAAAGTAGTAATGACTCCGACAAACGAAGGGCTTCGAAAGGGATTGTGTTACATCGATGTTTGTGATTTGATAATTACCGGAGATTCTTTTGGAATGCACGCCTCAATAGCTTTGCAAAAATATATTTTAGTATGGTTTGGCGTAAGTTGCTGGTCAGAAATAGATTTGTACGATTATGGGAAGAAATTTATTCCTAAAGATTTGTTCTGTTCTCCATGCTGGAAAAAAGTCTGTCCGTATAATTTAGAATGTATTAAAATGATTGACATAGTCGGAATGATTAACGAAGTAAATAATTTTTACTCAAACATATTTCTGAAGCAGATTTGATCGATAGACAATATTTTCTCAATTCACCTAAACCTCTGCTCCTTGATGGTCCAATGGGTTCTCGACTTATTGAATACGGGCAGCAGCTTAATACCCCGATCTGGTCAGCAGAAATATTAATGAAAAATCCTGGGCTGATTCAATCAATTCATACAGAATATATAGACTCAGGTGCTGACATAATTCGTACAAACACATTTCGTACAAACCCGTATGCGTGTGATCAATACCGATCAAAAATTGATTACAAACATCTTGTGAAAATTGCAGTAGAAGCTGCTAAGAACGCATTGACTAATTCTAATAAAGTGAATTTACTCGTTGCGGGTTCAAATGCGCCGGCAAGTGACTGCTATTCAAAGAACCAGCAGTTAAGTTCGGAAGAACTATACAATAACCACATTAAGCATATATCAACTTTATACGAAACTGGAGTTGATTTCATACTCAATGAAACTTTTGGCGATCATTTTGAATTGGAAATTGCAGCAAAGATCTGCTATGAGCTAAAAATTCCATTTGCAGCAAGTCTGCTTATCAATAATGAGAATGAGACATATCATGGACAAAATTTAAAAAGTGCGTTACAAAATTTACTAATGTATGACCCGATCTTTGTTTCACTGAATTGCTGCCACCCAGATTCTTTAATAAATGCACTCCCAATGCTGGCTGATTCTAATCCGTTTGGAGTCTATCCTAACCTTGGAACAGTTGACTCATTTACTAAAAATTTTTTAGTTCGAGATTTTACAGAATCAGATTTGACTGACTTTACAAATTCTGTTATAAATTCAGGGGCAAGTGTTATTGGCGTCTGTTGCGGCGGTAATTCGGATGACGTTAGATTAATGCGAAGATTAATTGATGCGAGGAGAGATGAAATTCATTAGTCTAGCAAAAATTAATATTGGACTGAATATAATCTCAAAACGAAGTGATGGGTATCATAACCTTGAAACGATTTTCTACCCCATAAATCTTTTTGATGATCTTGAATTCATTGAGAGTGACAAATTCTCAATTGATTGTACCGATCCAAGCATCCCAACTGACAGTTCAAATTTAATTTGGAAAGCTAAAGATCTTATTCAAGAAAAAAGTTCGGAAGAAATAAATGTAAGAGTTAAACTACTGAAACGGATTCCATCATTTGCCGGATTAGGCGGCGGAAGCTCAAACGCTGCAATTACTTTGAAAGCGCTAAAACAAATTTACAACATTGATTTGACTAAGGATGAATTGCAGTCAATCGCGGTTAGAATTGGTGCAGATGTCCCCTTCTTTCTCGAAAACAAGCCTTGTTTTGCTCAAGGCAGAGGAGAAATATTGTTACCCCTAAATGATTTTCAAGTTGATGGAAAAATCGTTGTAGTGTTTCCAAAAGTTAATGTCTCTACTGCTTGGGCATATAGTGAAATTACTCCTAAGCATCCATATTTTAGCATAGCATCAATAAAAACTTTTTCGGATTTCTTGGAGAACACAAATAAGATAGAAAACGATTTTGAACATCCTGTATTCTTTAAATATCCAGAAATTGGCGAAATCAAAAACTACCTAATAAAAATGGGTTCAATATATTCATCACTCACTGGCAGCGGTTCTGCAGTTTATGGGATATTCCCTTTCGATGTGGAATTAACGCAAATCAAATCTTACTTATCAAATTATGAGGTTTTCGAATGTTAAAAAATATTTTTCTTCTTTTTGCTCTAATCTTTATAGCTTTCTTTAATTCATGCAGTCATTTCAAGCTTCTTAGTTGGGATGAATTAAATATCATTCCCAGGTCAGCTTGGAATGCAAGTGAACCTCATGAGTATAAATCCCACATGATTAATCGAATTACAATCCACCATGAAGGTACATTCTTTCATCAAGACAGTTCTGCATTGCGTCATGTGAAAAATGTTCAAACCTGGGGAATGGGACCAGACAGAAATTGGATCGATGTTCCTTACCATTATTTGATCGACGGAAAAGGAAATATCATAGAAGGAAGAAATCCATTAACTGTCGGTGAAACAAATACCTCATACGATCCTACTGGACATGTTTTAATTTCGGTAATTGGACAGTATCATAAAAGGCAAATTCTTAGAGAGGAACAGTTGAATTCAATTGTTCAGCTTGCAGCTAATTTATGTTTGAAGTATAACCTGTCGCCGGATTCAATTAAGGGTCATAGAGATTTCTGTAAACCTGGTGAAACAAGCTGCCCGGGCGATGATATTTATCAATACATTGATGATGGAACGATTAGAAACCGCGTGAAAAAATTAGTTAAATAATATTTGAATTCTTAATCTGGATTATCTCACGCATCCTTCTAAAATCTCAAACTCTCCTTTTGTTGCATTGATGCGCGCTCTTACTCCTAGGGGGATTGTATTTTTCGATTTGACATGTCCATAAATCACATTGTAAATAATCGGTTTCTTCACCGACGAAAAATATTCGTATACAACGTCATTAATCGACAAAGATTTTTTTGATGGGTCTGTTTCTTCGCAATCGGTGAAATTGCACAATATCATTCCGGACATTTTGTCAAATATCTTTGCTAGCTTCATTTGGCTAAAGTATCTATCTACCCTGTAAGGTTTTTCATCAACATCTTCCAGAAAAAGAATTGATTTATCAAACTTAGGTAAATATGGCGTGCCCAATAGACTCCCAATTAAAGAAAGATTGCCACCAATCAATCTTCCATTGGCAATTCCTTTTGTAAGAGTCGAAATTTTTTCTTCATTCGGATTTTTTACTTTACCGATTTTTTTGTTAGAGGTAACCATTCTCCAAAAGTTATCTTCAGTAAAAGGATCTATCTCATTAGCAAAATCGACAGCAGCCATTGGTCCCGAAAAAGTTATTAGCCCAGTTTTTACATAAATCGCCAGCTGCAGAGCTGTAATGTCACTGTATCCGACAAATATCTTAGGATTCCGTCTAATTAAATTAAAATTTATTTTATCAAGCAGGCGAATTGTACCATATCCACCGCGAATTGAAATTATCGCCTTTACATTTTTATCACTGAACATATCATGAATATCTGATAATCTTTCTTCGTCCAGACCGCCAAGATATCCATATTGCTTACCGACATTTTTCCCGAGCTTCACCCTATAGCCGAGCCCTTCTAAATATTTTATTGAATCTTGAATTTTTGTGAGAAGGTCGGGAGTGGAAGCAGGGGTTATTAGTCCAATTACTTCGCCTTTATTCAGTTTTGCTGGTTTGATCGCTTGCATAAATCTCTCCAAATATTTTTAGATTTTATAAATCTATATTTAATTTTAATCCCCCAATTAGATAATCAATCTTGTATGATTCGAACTGAGTGTGTTGAAATGCACTTACAATAGTCAATTTTGAAAATAAATTATACTCCAACTGAATTCCGACTAAAATTTTTTGAGTATAAATTTGATTAAATAAAATTAATAAATCGGGATCCACAAATAGAGTTCTCTTCCCATACATTAAATTACTTTTGATCAACAAATCAGAAGAGGGCTGATAATTAAACTTTGCTGCAACTGAAAATAAAGATCGATTATCATTTGAAAAAGATGCTGTGGTTCTTAATCCCATAAAAATTTTATAATGCGGAATAAATTCAAATCGAAGATTTGCTTGATGCGAATTTACATTCGGCTGCCCCTGTTGTGTGAAATATGTGTAACCAATTCCATAGTAGTAAGGATAATCTCCTTTTACAATATCAAGATTCACTGCGGATGAGTTATCCGTGTAACTGTAATTTGTTACACCCTCGGTGTAGTCACCATTTATTTTAAAATAATTTAACTTCAGATAATAACTCGATATGTTATACACAATTCCAGCGATTATATTTTTTTGGTGATACTTCCAATCTTTGCTGGTGATGTTCAAGTTATCACATGCTAATATTATATGATCGATATTATTCCACGTTCCGCTGACATAACTAGCAAATGAATTAGAATGATCCTCGTTCGTATAATTGCCCCTTGTATAATAAACAGATGGTTTAAGAGTAAATGTTGATTGTGCGAAAACTTCTACAATGAGAATAATAAATAGAAACAGAAATATTTTAATCGACAAGCTTTAATCCTTCTGTTGCCGATTCATCGTTTTTACTAACCATCAAAACATATATGAATTTTTCTCTTGCTTCAGCTTTTCGATTTAAATAAAATAAATTCCAACCGTAGGAAAGATTCGCTTCATAATCACTTGGGAACAATCGATTCACTTTTGATAAATACTGATCTGCATTTTTGTATTCTTTTCTATTCATCATTATCTGCCCGAGGCGCAGGTTTGCGGTATAATTGTTTGGATCATGAGCAAGAATCTTTTCATAACTTTTGGCTACGTCATTCCATTTTTCTTTTGCAGCAAGGGGCAATACAAGACCGAGATATGCTTCAACCGATTGGTGATTCCTTAATTCAACAGCTTTGGAGTAAAATTTGATTGACTCGTCATACTTTTTGGTAATGTAATATAAGTAACCCAATCTCAGATTCACCAGGTAATCATTTGAATGATTCAAATAAATGTTATTCAGTTCTTTGATTGCTTCGGTATAATTTCCTCTTTCAGCTTGAGTAATTGAATTATTAAAAGCATTGATCCGACTGTCTAACTCGCCGGAATATACCGCCGAAGCAACTGCAATCACTGAAACCAAAATTGCCAGAATACCAACTAGATAAATTTTTTTCTTTTTCATGTTATTTTCCGTCCAAAAGTTCTGCATAAAATTGTTCATGATCATTTTCTGTTAACAAGACGCTGTGAAGTCTACCGCTTCTCGCAACATTAAGTTCATAAAATTTTGTTGAAGTTAAAAAATTAAAAATTCCCTTTCCATAAAGAGAGATTTTATTCGATATTTTGTGTGAGATTTCCTCATTATCAGATGTCTCGACCATGCTAAATTCGCCTTTTGCCCTGAAAGGATTAAATAATAAAATGAGAAAGTCACTTAAAATCCTTAGCGGATAGCTGGCTGTTAAAAATAATGGGAATGAGTCTTCCCAGCGTAAATTTTCCTGCGAAGAAAAGGGAACTTGCGTCGAAGCAAGATAAAAATGATACAGCACAGTATTTTTCTTGCCCACATAGCTTGTGAAATAAAACACTTCTCCGTCATTGTAAAATGTCGCAGTGGCAGTTCCTGAAGTTTCTATATACAGAGTATTGGTAAAATCGAGTTTAACTTCCCACTCCTCGTAATGTTCTTTACCGGCTTTATTGAACTTGAATTTTAGTTTATCACCGAGCTTCAGATTGAATGCATCTTTCAAAGTTTTGTTTATGTCAAGATTCTGAATTAAATCACCTTGATTTGGAAATTCAGCACTCTTCAATATGAATCCATTTTCTTTGCGAAGCAGATAATGACCAAAAGGAAATTTAAATGTGTTCGCTCCAATTTTTTCACTCATTTGAAATTGGAAATGAATGTGCGGCTCAGGAGAACGCCCACTATTCCCGCACGCACCAATTACATCCCCACTTTCTATTTCATCTCCCACATTGACTTTGATTGACTTTCTCTTCAAGTGAGATATCGCACTAAATAAATTCATGCCATGATCAAGAACAACTGTATTTCCCCAATTCTTTTCTAAATTGAACTCACCTATATCATTGTCATCAATATCTTCAATTGTTTTAACAACTTTTCCCTTGAGCGGAGCTAAAACCGGTGAGCCATAACTGAAGTACTGCTTAAGTGAACGCCCATCTCCCCGAAACATTTTCATTTTTTCATCAACAACAACGAAATCAAATGCATATCTCCAATTTTCTTTATGTGTATGCTCTCCATCTATTGCTTGTGTCACCATCCATTCACCATGAAATGGAAGATCGACATTCACAAACTTGTATCTCTCGAATCTTGAGGCACGATTCTGATGATAATAATAATTTTCCTCCGGCGAGCCGGGCTTAAAATAAAGTAAAATTAAATCACCAAACTTTTCGCGGAATTTTAAACCATATACTAAAAGCAAAACAACCAAGTTAAAAGGAAGAACCAGAATCGGAACTTGAAGCGATGAAAATAAATTCGAAACGATCACTGTAAAAATAATTATGAATATTGTTCCGACTAACACACTTAATATTGATTTATTCGATGGGATAATTAAAGACCCACCGAGTGCAATCGCGGTGATAATTGAATTAAATAATATTGGACTAGTTAAATCATACACAAAATGCTGCGGCAGCATAGAGATGAAGAATAATCCAATAGAAAAACCGAGAATCGCGAGTGCTGCCATAATCCTTGAAAAGACCAACATTGCCACAAATATTATTATTCCAGAAAGTAAATCTGTTTGAAGCAGCAGCAATCCCAACGATTTAAAAAATAATTGAAAACTATCAGGTAAAAATGAGTAAAGTTCGGAATTGAAAGAGAAATCTATTCTTCCATTCAGCATTCCTAAATTTTGATTAAAAATGAGGAAAAGAATAATTGAAAGAACAAATGGCAAGCTAAGTCCAGGCAAATTGAATCCGACGGCAAAATAATTTTCAATAGCTGTTGTCACAAAGAAAGTCACAACTAAAAAAATTACGAGCAGGATAAAGAAAGTGATCCCTATCTCATAAAAAAAAGTTAAAGCCGCACTAAAGAGTAGACCGTTAAAGCCAAAAAATCCGAGATTAATTTTCGATTTATCATATTGGAGTATGTAAGCGAATAAATTTGTGAATAGAACCGAGGCAACTATGATTAATCCGCTGATTGGCTTTACAAAAGTTGCCAATAAGATTAGAATCCCGAACCACTTTCTATTCGAAAAGAAAATTTGAGCATAACTATACAATGTTGAATCGATTACGAATTTTAAATTCATTTAATCTTCAAACTTTCAGGAACTCTTTCTAATTGAGTAATGTATTCAAGAGACTCGCCCTCTCGAATAATTTCAACATTTCCGGATTCCATTATCATAACTACTTTTGGTCTTAGACTAATGAATTGCATCCATTGAGTCATATTGTAAGCACCAACATTCTGAATAACCAAAGCATCACCAACAGGAATTGGCGGCAGTTGAATACCATCACGTATCACATCGATATTCATACAAAGATTTCCGAAAACCACGGAATCTTCAGTATGCTCGCCATAAAACTTAGTCGGTAAAATGCGATGCTTGTACCAAAAACTTGTAAATAAAATATTAACACCTGCATCGAGAATAACTGCACGTCTTCCATTACTTAATCTTTTGTGAGCGATCACTTTTGTAATTAAATAGCCAGATTCATCAACTAACGCTCTCCCGGTTTCCAAAATTAACATTGGAAGTTCAGAAGGTTTGAGATTGTGTTCAAAGATTCCGCTTGTGATAGCATCGGCATAATCTTCAAAGTTTGGTACAATCCCAGAAGCATCTAAATACTGTGCATGCAGTGTGTTCTTGGATGCAAATCCTCCCCCTAAATCGATGTATTCCAATGAATGATTAAGCTCATTTAGAATTTTCTTGTAAAGGAGAGTCATTTTTGAGGCAGCTATTCGATAAGCAGAAGTCGATAACATATATGTTCCGATGTGACAATGCAGTCCCACCAAATTTAAGTTTTTAGCGAGCATAATTCTTTTTATTGCATCTAGCGCTTCCCCGTTTTCATAACTGAAACCAAATCTATCCCACTTTGGATAGATTCCGACATCCATATTTACTCGGATTGCGACTCTCGCAATTTTAGAGATTTTTTCAGAAACCTCAATAAGTGTGTAAAGTTCATCAAAATGATCAATATGGATGCTCGCACCATCTTGAATAGCTTTATTCAGTGCTTCTTTTGACTTATCAGGTCCATTGAAAATTATTTTATTACCTGGTATACCGAGACGTTTTGCTTTATCATACTCAAATTCAGAAACAACTTCTGCCCAGGAACCCTCTTGATGAAAAATTGAGCAAACCGCATCTAAATAATTTGTCTTATAAGACCAAGCGAATTGCACTTTTGGATATCTTGTTTTAAAAATTCTCAATGCATCTTTTTGTTGTTCTCTTAATTTTTTTTCTGAGATAACAAATACCGGCGATCCAAACCTCGCAACAAATTCTTCAACAGCAATATCATCTATTTTTTCTATAAGAATTGCAATCGGTGCTTTACCGAATTTATTCATCATCCCAAGCTGCTGCCTGGTAATAATCGGGCGAACATATTTTTTCTTTTTAATTTCCATTATAATTCTCCAAATACAGAAATTTTTTCAAATGTCTTCATATCTGAAATTAGATCGTATGAGCACCGAATGAACATCTTGCCAATTTCATAATTAACGAATGGTTCGACATTTTTTCCAAGTGCAAGTTGAACAAGTGCATATGGTAAATTTTGTCCTGACTGTTCAGTTAGATAAACCCAAGCTGGCAACCGAGAATTGATTTCCAGTAAATAGTACTGATTATCTTCTGTACGTTTGAGTATCTCAATCTCTAATCCACTCCGCCAATTGATTTTTTGAATAATATCATGAGCCATTCTGATTAATTTATCGTCACCAATTGTAACTCCAGCCCACCCTTTACCTTTGTCCGTAATATATAATTTTCTCATTGCGACTGCACCTACTGTATTACCATTTCCATCACCAACTGCGGCAACATTGTACTCATCTCCAGTCAAATACTCTTGAAGAATGATCGGTAGTCCCCACTTATTTAACAATCGATAATAACTCGATTCAACCTGCTCAAACGAATGACAGATGAAAGCTTCATAAAAAACTCCTTTTACAACAACAGGATACTTTAATTCTTCTGCTGCTTTCTTCAATTCGACTAACGAAGTGACTAATTCTTGCTTTGGTACATTTAACCCATAAGACTTTCCGAATTCATACAGCCTTTCTTTTGAACGAACTTCTAAATTATCTAACGTGGGAAGAAATGTTTTTATGCCTAATGATTTTAATTTGTCGCTGATTCGAATAAAACCATAGAGTTCTGAATCGAGTGTCGGGATAATCACATCGATTTTTTCTTTTTCGTGTATATAAATAAGTCGATCCCGAAGACTGTCAGTTCCTGTTGAGGGATATGGGATCAGGTAAGATTTTAGCTTTATTCCCTCCATATATATCCCAGGTTCGAGATTATCGTAGTGTAATCCTATTATTTCACCCTCAAAATCCGGATGATTTTTTATAGATCGGATTACCGGTACACCAGGACCAGGATTATCAGTATTGTTCAAACCTGTTACAGCAATTTTCATTCTGCTTCGATCAGATTAAAGTTTTTTATCCGAGAAATGAAATCTATTAGATCTTTTTCAGCAATATTTTTTTCAACATCAAATTCTTCTATGACCGAATTCAATATCTCAGCTTCATTATTTCCGGATTGGATCAAATGCAGGATGAAATTTCCTGTATCGTTGAGGAGGAAAGTATCACCAGTGGAAGAGTGAAATGCAAAGCCGCTTTCACTAAGTGCAAGATTTTTTTGGAGTTTCATACTATCTCACGTTTGTATTGAAAAACACTTAAAACCCCTCAAATAAAATGCTCTCTAAAGTGACCCTAACGGGATTCGAACCCATATTACCGCCGTGAAAGGGCGGTGTCCTAACCATTAGACGATAGGGCCATAATTTCAATGTTGGGTGAGCGATGGGACTTGAACCCACGACCACCAGAGCCACAATCTGGCGCTCTGCCAACTGAGCTACGCTCACCATAAGACAAATCAAAAATCAAAAAGTAAAATGCAAATTTTTTCTTACAATAATTGATATTCGAATCATAGTTCGTACGCCCGATTGGACTCGAACCAATAACCCCCAGCTTAGAAGGCTGATGCTCTATCCATTGAGCTACGGGCGCAGGTTGTACATAATTAAAATGAACAAGTGAAATCCAAATCTGAATTTTGGACAGCAAATTTAATGAATAGGTTTAATTTTTCCAAATTTAAGAGAGAAAAAATCAACTGAGCTTGAGATGTTTTTTTACTTTCTCAATTAGATCATTCTTATTCATTGGTTTACTGATATAATCATCACAGCCCGCCTTTAATAGTCTCTCTTTGTCACCAACCATTGCATATGCTGTTAATGCGATAACAGGCAGTTTAGAATATCTCTCATCAGACCTTAAAACCTTTAAAACCTCCACGCCATTTTTCTCGCCAGGGAGATTGATATCAAGCAGAATAAGATCAACATGATTCTTCGGTAGAAAATCAAAAGTTTCATCAAAATCTTCTGTGAAATAGACATCACCAATATTTCGAAGCAGCGTCTTGACTAATAGAGCAGAATCAATATGATCTTCTACGTATAATATTTTTGGTCTTTCCATAGCGTTATTTTATTAATAATACGATTTATTGCAAACAAAATAAAGATTGCATTGATACCACTTTCCGAGTTAAATTGCATACAAAACTACTTGGATTGCTAAACCTTTCTTAAATAAGAGTAGGACTGCTTAATCTCAACTGAACAATCTAGTATTAAACTAGAATCATTTAATAATTTTCTTTGGAGTGGAAATGAGAAGATTAACAAACTTTTTAATAATATTTATAACCGCGTATTGCTTAACCTCTGCACAAAGTGTTGTTGTAAATAAATATTTTAATAGTGGTGCTTCTAATGGAGTTGGCGATATTGTTGAATTATTAGTAGTACAAAACAACCTTGATATGAGAGGAATGATAATTAAGGATTTTTCCTCCAACATGGCAAATGATGGCGGTGGAAAATTCGAGTTTAGAAATGTTACGCTATGGCAAAATCTCCAATCTGGAACACTTTTAGTTCTAAGGAATGACACTTCTGCAGTAGATATTAATTCATCAGATTTTACTTTAGATGTCGGATTAAAAAACACCTCTTTTTTTATCTCACGTGGTGGAACATTTGATATAGCGATAACTGATATGGTAATGATTAAATCAGCAAGCTCAGATACTACTGGTACTGGCGTAGTTGGTAGTATCCATGTACTTGCAGGGGGTACTGCTGGTACGCAATTCACTGCTGCTTCCGAACCAAAGCTAAGAGCAACAGGCACTTCACCGACAGGAAAATATATCTTTGCAAAAAACTCAACTTCTTCTCTTATCGATTTTAACGGAACTGACGCCGACTCAACTTCTTCAGCTAAAATCTGGGGACAAGGGAATAATACAACCAATTCAACTTACATTTCGACACTTCGAGGCACTCCTCCAAATACGAAGGTACAATTTACTTCTTCCGGTCAGACATATGGAGAAAATGCTGGAGCTGTTTTAATTAATGTCTCAATTACTAATCCGAGTCCAACAAATGCAACGACTGTGGATGCAGTAATTACTGGTGGTACTGCGACATTTTTCACAGATTATTTAAGTCCATCCACTACAATTCCGCTTACTTTTCCTGCAGGTAGTTCTAATAGTGCTTCAATTTCAATTTATATCAATGATGATTCCGAAATTGAGAGCGATGAAACGATTATCTTTACTCTGCAAAATATTAGCGGCGGCACGAATGCAGAAATCGGTTCCCCATCAACATTTACTTTGACAATCGAAGATAACGATACACCAGTACCATTTCTTACAATCGCTGAAGCGAGGGAAGATTTAAATATTGATTTGATTCCGGATAAAATAGGACAAACTGTTAAACTTCGGGGAGTAGTAATAGGACCAAATTACCAAACGACAAACTTTTCATATTATATTCAGCAAGGAAATGCTGGAATAAATATTTTCCGAGCTGGTACAACCCTTCCATCTCTGATGCTTGGAGATAGTGTTGAAATTACAGGAGTTATTGGACAATTCAGAGGTTTGACACAAATTTCACACTCAAGTGATGGAGATCTCATAAAATTAGGAACTGGAACAATACCAAGTCCAGTCACAATGACTTTTGATGAATATAAAGGAAATCCCGAAGCTTATGAATCTGTTTTGATTAAATTTAATAATGTAAATAAATCGAGTGGAACATGGCCTGCTGCAGGTAATAGTGCAACGATTGTCATTTCTCAAGGTACCGAAGTTTTGGATTTAAGAATCGACAGCGATACTGACATTGATGATAATCCAGAACCGGTCTGGCCTCGTAACATAACCGGAATTGGATCACAATTCAGCAGCTCAACATCGACTTTTAATGATGGTTATCAGCTTCTTCCGAGATATTACACGGACTTTGAACCAGCAACATCTGTAAAAGACCAACCTGATTTGATTCCAGATAAAATGAAGCTTTATCAGAATTACCCAAATCCATTTAATCCACAAACAAGTATTGAGTACTCAGTACCGAGTCGTGAGCATGTTACATTAAAGATCTATGATGTTCTTGGAAGAGAAGTTGCAGTCTTGATTAATGAAATCAAGGAAATCGGAAATCATAAAGCAATATTTTCCATTCAGCATTCCGAACTCACAGCGGGTGTTTATCTCTATCAATTGAACGTAGGTTCAAACATTGCAACCAAAAAGATGGTCTTAATGAAATAACTGTTGAAACCAGTTTAAATAACAAAAGGGCTGTCGAAAATATCAATCGACAGCCCTTTTTCATTTTAAAAACAAATCAACTCTTAATGAAACTCATTCCTACCTCAAGTGCTTTCTGATTTAATGGAACGAGTTTGTGGTACCTTTCTGGTAAAACTTCTTTTAAACCAAGGATTGTTGAGTCCAAGCTAACAGTGCCTCTGGCTTTTAAAAAAGCACCGAGCATTATCATGTTCAGGACTTTCATATTATCCATCTTTACTGCTTCTTCACTTCCTGGAATTGCATGAATCGCAATGTCAGCTCTTGTTGGTAGATTAATCACATTAGTACTGTCATAGATCAAAGCACCGCCTGGTTTGATAGCGTTTTCAAATTTATCAACAGATGGCTGATTGAGAGCTACAACAGTATCAAATCTGGAAATTATCGGTGAGCTTATAGATTTATCAGAGACTATCGTTATACAATTGGCAGTACCGCCTCTCATTTCTGGTCCATAAGAAGGCATAAAGCAGACTTCTTTATTCTCTTTCATCCCAGCGTAACATAGCACCATTCCCATAGAAAGTACACCTTGTCCGCCAAATCCTGAAAAAATTGCTTCTTCTTTCATCATATGTTACTCCTTCGGCACCTTAATATCCCCAAGAGGATAAAATGGAATTAATTTTTCTACGACAAATTTATTTGATTCAACTGGAGTAGATTTCCAATTAGATGGGCAATTAGAAACGATCTCAACAAAACAAGTTCCCTTTCCCAATTTTTGATATTCGAAACTTTTTTGGATTGCTTTTTTAGCTTTTCGAACATTAGCAGGTGTATTCACAGCTTGACGCGTGACGTAATGTGCACCTGGCAAAATCGAAATCATATCAGCTATTTTCAGTGGATGTCCCATAGTCTTAATATCACGTCCGTATGGTGAAGTGGTGGATGTCATTCCCTCTAAAGTCGTTGGAGCCATCTGCCCGCTTGTCATACCATAAACTGCATTGTTAATAAAAACGATTAGAATATTTTCACCTCGATTAATGGAATGAATAGTTTCCGCAGTTCCGATGGCAGCAAGATCGCCATCACCTTGATAAGTAAAAACAAACTTATCAGGCAAAACTCTTTTAATACCAGTTGCTACAGCAGTTGCTCTCCCGTGAGCGGCTTCCTGCATATCGATATTCATATAATGATATGCGAATACAGAACATCCCACGGGCGCCACACCGATTGTATCTTCCTGCAAATCCATTTCGTCAACTACTTCCATAATAATTCGATGAGCTACTCCATGTCCACAGCCAGGGCAGTAATGCATTACTGTGTCAGTTAACGTCTCTGGTTTCTCATATACCAAATTTTCAATACGACAAACGTCTTCAGAAATTAAAATCTGATCACCAACCAAAACATCGCTTTTATCTGTCATTTGCTTTCCCCTTTCAAAAAAATTTTTTCGAAATGCTCAAAAATTTCTTCAGGAGTTGGTATCACACCTCCCATTCTTCCGTAAAATTCAACTCTCGTTTTACCTTCAATAGAAAGTCGAACATCTTCGATCATCTGCCCAGCATTCATTTCAACATCGAGAATCCCCTTTACTCTCGATCCCACTTGTTTAATTATTTCAGATGGAAAAGGGAAAAGTGTGATTGGTCTGATCAATCCTGCTTTAACATTCTGTTCACGAAGTAATTCAACAACCTTTTGACTGATTCTTGCTGCTAATCCGTAAGCTACGATTAAATACTCGGCATCATCGGTCATAAAAGTTTGATAACGAACTTCATTCTTCTTAAGGACTTTATATTTTTCCTGCAGCCGAAGATTAATTGCTTCCATTTCATGCGGATCAATATGCAAAGAGGTGATGATATTTCTCTCGCGGCTTTTTGGCTTGCCAACTGTTGCCCAAGGTTTGTCAACTTGTAGATTTGTGATTTGCTCTGGAAATTCAACTTTCTCCATCATCTGCCCAACTGCTCCGTCAGATAAAATCATTACAGGATTTCGATACTTATCAGCCAAATCAAAACCAAGCCGAACATGATCAGCCATTTCTTGAACGCTTGATGGTGCTAAGACAATTAAATGATAATCGCCATGTCCTCCCCCCTTTGTAGATTGGAAATAATCACCTTGAGCAGGTTGGATTGTACCCAAACCAGGACCGCCGCGATTGATATTTGCAAGCAGACATGGAAGCTCAGCACTTGCAATATAAGATAAACCTTCCTGCATTAAACTTATGCCTGGACTTGATGATGTGGTCATAGCTCTTTTTCCAGCACCTGCTGCACCGTAGATCATATTTATCGCCGCAACTTCACTTTCGGCTTGAAGGATTTTCATGGCGGCGTTTTTCCTATTTGGAAGTTCTCGTGCTAAATATTCCAATACTTCTGATTGCGGTGTAATTGGATAACCAAAATATGCATCGCAACCGGAGCGAATTGCTGCTTCAGCCAATGCTTCATTTCCCTTCATCAACTTAACATCGCCCATTTCAGCTCACCTCCATTGTCATATCTTTTTTTACATTAGTAACCGTTGCTACATGCTCTTTTTTACCATCAACCTTTCGATATACTTTTAATATTCCTTCCGGACAAACTAAGGCACAATTTACACATCCAGTGCAAGTATCTTTTATCTTTACTACATAATGATAACCTTTTTTGTTGATTTTTTCTGAAAGCACTAGTGAATCCTGGGTACAAGCTACAATGCATAATTCACAACCCTTGCATTTCTCAATATCAACAAAGATATCCCCTTTTGCTTTAGCCATCTTAAACCTTTCTATGAAAATGAATTGGCAGATTACAAATTGTAATCAATCTGAACGTAGTTATTTTCTCGTGTGTGCTTATCTGCATGATAAGAGGATCTGACAAGTGGTGCAGATTCAACAATTTTTAGTCCAATTTTTAATCCTACTTGTTTAAAATTACGAAAATCTTCGAGTGAAACAAAACGTTGGACTGGAAGGTGAGCTTTGGTTGGTTGTAAATACTGCCCTATCGTTACTATTTCGCATCCATAATTAAATAAATCTATTAGAACTTGATTAACTTCTTCATTTGTTTCCCCAATGCCAACCATTAGCCCAGATTTTGTTCTTAGGTTTCTATGCTTGAACCACTGAAGAAGCTCTAAGCTGCGTGAATATTTTGCCTGTGGTCGTACTACATCATATAGTTTCGGGACAGTTTCCACATTGTGGCTCAATATATCGGGAGGATTCTGCATAATGATTTCGAATGATTTCTCATCACCTTTGAAATCTGGAATTAAAATTTCAACTGTACAATTTGGATTTAATTCTCTTATTCTATTAACAGTAGCCGAGTAGATAGATGCGCCACCATCTTCCAATTCATCTCTATCGACCGAGGTAATAACACAATGACTTAGATTGAGTTTATTGACTGCCTCAGCAACACGGCGTGGTTCATCAGTATCAAGCAAAGAAGGCATACCCGTCTTGACAGAACAAAATCCGCAGCTACGTGTGCAAATCTCCCCTAGTATCATAAATGTAGCTGTACGGTTATTCCAGCACTCTGCAATATTTGGACAGCGTGCCTCTTCACAGACTGTATTGAGATTATTGTTTTTAACTAAATTGAGAACATCGATATAGTTTTCACCGGAAGGCATTTTCACTCTGAGCCAGTCCGGTCTTTTACCTAGATTTCGCTCGGACGTCTCAATTAGTTCTTTATATTTTTTTTGATGAGTGTTTATCAATTATTCTTAAACACCTATTCTGAGTGCATTTGTAATTTCAATCAATACATCTTCTAAATATACAGTTCGGGAAGACTCAATCTTATTATCTTTACCCACATGTTTGTGATGCGGAAGGGTTGATATATCTTTCCAATGATCTGCATTATCCCAACGAATGGTCAAATTGCCTTTTTTATCAATCCAATGATATGAATATTTTCGACTGCCATCTTCGAATTTATAATCCTTAATATAAAGTAAGGAACCATCATTAAACTTAATTTCAGCTGAGAATCTATAAGAATTGTGTTCTTCCTCGAATTTTTTTATAGAGACTTCGGAAATATAATCTTTAAACTTCTCGAAAATCTCGATCATGACTGAATAAGAGCGATTTGTTCTCTGTACTTGGTTAATTGCTCAAATGCAAATCGCCAATCAAGTAAATCGTCTTCTTCATTGATATCTTCTTCATTTACTCTGCTATTAATATTTTTTTCAAAAGTGATAAAATCGCATTTATACTTTGTCTCGAAAAAATTGCACTCTGCATCATATTTTGCAACTTTTCCAGAAATTATTAACCAAGCATGTTTTTTAGCTGCGTCTTCAATTCCACTAAATCCTAGTTCAGAAAGTATTTCTTTGACATCTTGCATTTTGCACCTATTTTTTTATAAAATAATTATAATTTTTCAACCAAAAAACTTTGTCATTGAAACAGTTATGTAAGTTAATAGAGAATAATTATCCATCAAAATTTTGAAGAAACTCTTTTAATCGCATCATGAATTTGCCTGCTAAAGCACCATCAACTAGGCGATGATCATGGCAAAGTGAAATATACATCATTGGCCTGATTGCGATGGTGTCTTGCCCATCAACCTCAATTACAACAGGCTTTTTAGTAACCGCACCTATACCAAGTATTGCGACTTCTGGCTGATTGATGATCGGATTACCAAACAAAGTTCCAAATACACCATAATTTGTAATTGTAAAAGTCGAATCTTTAACTTCATCCGGACTCAGCCTTTTATTTCTGGCTCTTGTTCCCAGATCATATACAGATTTAGCAAGACCGACAATATTTTTTTCATCAGCACCCTTAATTACTGGAACAATTAATCCCATTGGATCAAGTGCGACTGCCATTCCGATATTGATGAAATTCTTTAGAACAACATTTTTCCCATCAATTGATGAATTTACATAAGGAAAATCTTTCAACGCTTTAACTGTTGCATCAATTATAAATGGAAGGTAAGTTAATTTAACTCCTTCTCTTTCGAGAAAAAAGTCTTTATTCTTTTGGATGTAGTTATGGATTTTCGACATATCAACTTCTTGAATTCCTGCAACATGCACAGAAGTATCACGGCTTTTTACCATGTTTTCCATTATTAATTGCCGCATGTTGTCAAGCGGTTCAATCCTGGTTGCTTCTCCGGGCTGAAATTGAACTGTCTCAACTGCTGGTTTTGAGAAAGGTCTAGTTGCTGTCCCAGCAAATTTTCTTTCGGTCGAGATATAATTTAATATGTCTTTTTTCGTAACGCGCCCGCCAATTCCCGAACCATCAATCATTTCAAGTTCATCAAATGATATATTTTCCATACGAGCAATATTTAGAACGAGAGGAGAATAAAATCTGTTTTTTCCTGAGGCATTTTCCTTCGGTTCAGTTTTGGGTGGTACTGATTCAACCAACTGGTCAGATTTACTTGAGGTTCTTTCAGTTTTTTTCTCTTCCTCTTTCTTAGAAATTTTTAGTACGAATCCTGATGGAGATATTTTTGCGACCACAACTCCCACATCCACAGTTTCCTGTTCGCTAACAATTATTTCTGACAAAACTCCTTCAACTGGAGAAGGCACTTCAGTATCAACTTTATCCGTGCTGATCTCAAATAAAGTCTCATCTTTTTTAATTTTATCTCCGATAGATTTATGCCATTTTAAAATTGTTCCTTGAGTAACGCTTTCGCCCATCTTTGGCATGATTATATCAATCAGGTCTCCCGTTGGTTTCGACTCCGAAACTTGTTCAACTGTTTCTTCGGCTATAGGTTCGGTGGAAGGTGCAGATCCATTTCCCGAATCAATAACAGCCACAACCGAGCCGACAGGCACAGTTTCCTGCTCAAATACTTTTATATCAGTTAATATTCCTGCCGTTGGAGACGGGATTTCTGTATCTACTTTATCAGTACTGATCTCAAATAAAATCTCATCTTTGTTAACTTTATCTCCTTTTTGTTTGTGCCATTTAATGATCGTTCCTTCATTCACGCTTTCACCCATTTTTGGCATAACAACATCAATTTTCATTTCTGCTCCAATTAAAATTCTAATATTTCTTTTATTGCTTTACTAATTGTTGGTTTCGTTGGCAGGACATAATACTCAAGATTTGGATGATATGGAATCGGTGTGTCTTTAGCTCCAATCCGTTTAACTGGTCCATCCAAATATTCAAATGCTTCATCGGATATGATTGCTGCAATCTCAGCCCCAAATCCTGCACTCAATGTATCTTCATGCACAATTAAAACCTTTCCGGTTTTCTTCACACTTTCAAGAATTAATTCTTTATCAAGCGGGACGATAGTTCTAATATCAATTATCTCGATGGAAGAATCTGAAAAATTCTTAGCGGAGTGAATCGCTTCATTTACCATCGAACCCCAAGTCACTATAGTTAAATCTTCACCGTGCTGTTTAATTTTTCCCTTCCCAAAAGGTACATAGTAATCTTTTCCTGGCTCATTACTCATTGCATATGATTGACGGTACAATCCTTTGTGTTCAAGAAACAAAACAGGATCATCAAGTTGGATTGCTGTTTTTAATAATCCTTTCGCATCTGCAGCATTCGAAGGATAAGCGATGTAAAGTCCCGGACAGTGAGCAAAGAACGATTCAATATTTTGACTGTGGTAATGACCGCCATGAATAAATCCGCCGCAAGCTGTTCTAATAACCACATGTGCCGACCAAGCATTATTCGAACGGTAACGAATTAATGCAAGCTCATCTCTTATCTGCTGCATTGCTGGCCAGATGTAGTCTGCGAACTGAATTTCAACTACTGGTTTCAAACCGCGCTGTGCCATTCCGATTGCGACTCCAACTATACTTGCCTCCGCTAATGGCGAATTAAATACTCGCTCATCTCCAAATCGCGTTGACAATCCTTTTGTCGCTGAAAAAACTCCACCTTTACCATCTGCAATATCTTCACCAAAAATATAAATGCTGGCATCCTTTTCCATCTCTTCTCGCATTGCGTGATTGATCGCATCAACCATTACGATCGGTTTTTCCTCCTCACCATAATTTTCATATTCAATATCTTTACTATTAATTGCATCAGAAAAAACATGCAGCGATGCACTTTCCGGTTCAGGATCTGGTGCATTCTCTGCCCAATTGGCAGCTTCATCGACTCTATCATTAACTTCTTTTAGAATTTCATCAAATGCTAAATCGGTAAGAGTTCCTTTTTCAATAAGCAAGTCTTTAAAAAGATTTATTGGATCACGTTTCTTATCGGCTTCAATTTGTTCAGCAGGACGGTATTTTTTCTGGTCATCTGAAGATGAATGAGGGAACAATCTAACAACATCTGCTTCAATCAAACTTGGTCCCTGCATATTTCTTGAATATTTGACTGCAGCGACTGCAGCCGAATTGCATTCGAGATAATTCGTTCCATCAATTTGCTGGCGGAATAAATTTTTATAACCTTTGGTCATTTCAGCAATTGATCCACCCTCGCCTGCTGTCTGATTTTCTACAGGAACAGAAATTGCCCAGCGATTATTTTCAATTAAAAATATTACAGGTAATTTTTCTCTGCTTGCCCAATTAACTGCCTCATGAAATTCACCTTGGCTTGTTGCCCCCTCGCCGGATGAAACGACTGTTACTTCTTTTTTTCCCGTTCTCACAGAGGCTAACGCACAACCAACAGATTGCAAGTATTGAGAACCAGTTGGGCTCGATTGTGTAGGAACATTCAGACTCAACGAACTGTAGTGTCCAGGCATTTGCCTTCCACCCGTAAAGGGATCGTCTGCTTTGCCGAATTGATGAAGAAAAATCTCTTCAGGTTTAATTCCGATTGCCAAGGAAAATGCTAATCCGCGATAATATGGGAACGCCCAGTCGGTTCCAGGTCTCAATGCTTTGGCGACAGCTATTTGAATTGCTTCGTGACCAGCACAGCCAATGTGAAAAAACATTTTACCCTGCTTGAGAAGGCGGAGAATTTTTTCATCCATTGCTCTTGAAAGGAGCATTGTTCGCATGACAGAAGTCAATTCCTGCTTTGTCAAGCCGCCAAAAATATCTTTACGTCCGGTTGGTGCATCGAGAATCTGCTTTCCCCCATTGTTTTTACGTGCAGTCATTTATTAAGCTCCCTCAAATTCAATTGAATGAAATTCGTTATTAAACTCGTCCATTGAACTAAAATGTTTAATAGAGTCATAATTAAAAATCTTGCAAAAATGCTTGATTACAACATCTTTAACATTTTTTAGGGGGATTTTCGTTCCCAACTCGGCTGATAAAGAAGTCACTCCTTTCTCAAAGATTCCGCACGGAATGATCTTATCAAAATACGATAGATCGGTATTCACATTGAAAGCAAATCCATGCATGGTTATCCAGCGGCTGACTTTTATTCCGATGGCAGCAATTTTATTGTTATTGATCCAAACTCCTGTGTAATCGTCATTTCTTTCCGATTTAATATTATACTCATCGAGGGTTCGAATAATTATCTCTTCAAGCTCGCGCAAGTACTTGTGCACATCTTCATAAAGTTCGTCTAATTTTATAATTGGATAGCCGACGATTTGTCCAGGTCCGTGATAAGTAATATCGCCGCCGCGATCGATTTCAAAAACATCGATCCTATTCTCATTAAGAGATCGATCATCCGCAAGCAGATGATTTTCATTTGCAGATTTTCCAAGTGTGTAAGTGTGTGGATGTTCAAGAAGAATGAATGTATCATCAATGAGATTTCCGAGCCTCAACTGATGCAGCTTTTTCTGGAAGTCCCAAATTTTTTGGTAGGGTTCGATTTCGAGGTTTATGATATTTAATTGTCGATAGCTCAAGATTCAATAGAACTCAAGTCTGTTAATCTATTCAGATAAATCCTCTTAACAATATATCTGTTTTTTCTGGATGAATTTCTCAAGATTTATTTTAATCTTTCAAATTTTTTAAGAATAACTTCCTTTACTTTCAAAGCGATCTCGTGAGCTTCTTTCGTTTCTTGCAGATTTGGTTCATACCATTCATCCGGATATCGAATTTCAACAGCATAATCAGTAAGTACATCAGCTAAATGTAATTCTTCTTTAATAGACTGATCAACGGTTGAACATAGATTTAACAGAGCAATGATACTATGTGTTTTAGGAAATTCGATTTGATGTTTAACGAGATAAGCTTTTAAGAATTTTTCCACGGATTGCTGGCAATGAAAGCAAACGATGTCAGTTACCACGATTTCAGCTTTCAATCCCTGCTTAGCACTCAGCAAATCTCTTTCAGCAATCTTGAGCCACTGTTGAGCGATGTTATTGATTATTTCGTCTTTACCCATAAACTACTTTACCATATTTATTAGCTGTAAAGACAATAGTGCCAACTACATCTTTTAGAATTTCAAATTCTTTTGGAGTCTTAGTAATTATATCAACAGGAATCGAAAAATCTTTTAGTAAATTTCGGATGAGTCTATTCCGCTCAAAAGCTTTTTTCTTATCATTTTTAATAACTAAAAGATCAATATCACTGTAATTATTATACTCCCCTGATGAGTTTGAACCAAATAAAATAATCTTCTCTGGTTCATATCCTTTAATTATTTCATCAATTACCATTTTTATCTCTTTGTTCATAATAAACCTAAATTAAAATTAATTATTTTTAATCGCATTGAATCAAATATGAATCGCTTCTCCATGAGCATCTGCAGCAGCTTCCATTGTTGCTTCGGACAATGTTGGGTGAGCATGCATCGTTTTAAAAATCGTTACTCCAGTGGCTTCGAGACTTTTTGCAAGTCCGAGTTCGGCAATTAATTCTGTTGCTTCGCTGCCAATTATGTGAGCACCGAGCAGTTCATCATATTTTTTATCGAAAATTAATTTAACGAATCCTATAGTTTCTCCGCTTGCGATTGATTTACCATGACTTCTGAAATTATATTTTCCGATCCGAAGTTCATATCCAAGCTCTTTCGCTTTCTTCTCGGTCAACCCGATGCTAGCAACTTGCGGTTGACAGTATGTGCAGCCTGGGATAGCATCGTAATTTACTCCAGCTGAATGATGACCTGCAATCTGCTCAACACATGCAATTCCTTCAGCGGAAGCAACATGTGCAAGCCATGGCGGACCGCTTACATCCCCAATCGCATAAATATTTTCTAGATTAGTTTTGTAATTCTTTTTGTCAATTGTGATGAAACTTTTCTCAGCCTTAATTCCAAGTTCTTCCAGTCCAATTCCTTCGATATTGCCTTGAACTCCAATTGCGACAAGTGCAATATCACTTTTTATTTCGGAAATCTTTCCAGAAGTCTCAACAGTAACAGAAACGTCGGTTTTTGTCTTGTCGATTTCTTTCACTTTGGTGTTTGTGAGAATTTGAATTCCATTTTTCTTAAATTCCCGCTCAAGCAGTTTTGAAATTTCTTCATCTTCTATTGGCAGAATGTTCGGAAGCATTTCGATAAGAGTCACCTTTGTTCCAAGCTCGTTGTAAAAATATGCGAACTCGACTCCAATCGCACCTGCTCCGATGATAACCATTTCCTTCGGCTGCTTTGGAAGAATCATTGCCTCGGTGCTTGAGATAATTTTTTCTCCGTCATTTTTTACGTTGGGGATTTCTCTTGCACGTGCCCCAGTCGAAATGATAATGTGTTTAGCAGTGATCTCCCGTGACTTTTTTCCATTCTTATCCAAAACTGAAATGGATTTCTGCTTGGTTAATTTTCCGAATCCCTCAACGATATCGACTTTGTTTTTCTTCATCAAGAATTCAACACCTTTATTGATCTTCGAAGAAACCTCGCGGCTGCGCTGAATTATTTTAGTGAAGTCGAACGAATAACCATCGATCTTAATTCCAAACTCCGATGCATTTTTTACCAAATGGAGCGCTTCTGCATTTTTCAGAAGGGCTTTGGTCGGTATGCAGCCCCAATTGAGACAAATTCCACCGAGTTTATCTTTCTCGATGAGAACAGTTTTTAATTTTAGTTGTGCGGCACGAATTGCTGCTACGTATCCGCCAGGTCCTCCGCCAAGAATCGCTGCGTCATATTCAAAATTTTGCATTTTTCCCTATTTTTAAAACAATATAAAAACTCACTTCCCTAAATTCAATTTAGATAATGCGGGATTTAATAATACTTTTTGGGGGATGCAGTAACATGTGCATAGACGTTTTTGTGAAGTTTTGTGATGTAGCGGCATTGTGCAGTTTATCGAAGTTTGTTTACTCTAGAAGTTTCAGATTGCCACTAAGGCACGAAGACACCAAGAAACACATTGATGTGTTCATAACTCAATAGATCATTTCATCACTTAAGGTAGATCATTTTTTTTGTCTCAACGAAATTTCCAGTTCGAAGTTGATAGAAATAAAGACCTGAGGGCAATGGATAGTGGATAATGGAGAATTGAGAATTGTAGTTGCCAGGTTCTTAAACCTCGTCAACAAGGGTTGCGACTTCACAACCGAGTACATCATAGATTTTTAATTTAACTCTCTCACTACTCAATACTGAATACTCAATACTAGTCACCCCATTGAATGGATTTGGATAATTTTGGTATAATACAAATCCTCCTGGTTGTGAAATTCTGTTGTCGATTTCAACGAAAGTAATTCCGCCATTTGTTGTATTCATTATTAGACCCTTCGTTCCCACAATCCATCCGCGGTGGGAAGAAACAAAAGATATATCACTCATTCCCCAATGATACGGTGAGTTCTGTTTTGTCCAAGTTGTACCCTGATTAGTCGAGATGTAGACTTTATCGCTGCTAATGATATATCCGATGCTATCATTAACAAATGATATTTTATTTAAGTATACGTTTGGCTCTACAAATAATTGAGTCCATGAGGCACCACCATCTGTAGTTTTATACAGTTCATTATATCCAAAGCCCAGAGAAAAACCGATTTGAGTATTTATTAAATGCATTGAAATTATTTGATCACCGTGAATGAGGGGCAGATGAGTCCAATTACTTCCACCGTTAGTAGTTTTATAGACTGACGTTCCAGCAGCAAAACCTAAATCTTGATTCAAAAAAATAATTAAATTAATTATAGGATTTGGAGTGAATTCACTCCCCTGCAATGTCCAATTTGTTCCACCATCGATTGTTTTCAATGCTATTCCAGGTATTTTTCCGCAAAGCCAGCCAACTTGCTCTGAAATAAAACAGACATCTTTGAATTCAGTATTATCACCGGAAGAATAAATTTCAGTTCAATTGGCACCTTCATTAGTTGTCTTGAGCAAAACACCATGTGGAATATATAAGTAGGGAGGTATATATATGTTTTTTGTAGCGGTGATGAAGCCAGTAAAAAAATCAATAAATCTAATTTTAGAAAAGTCTCTCACTCCATAGTTTGTCTCAGACCATGCAAATCCCCCATCAATAGTTTTTAATATTTTTGTATTATTAGTTAAAGAAATCCTTTGAGTTCATTGAGGAATTGCACAGAGACTAAGTCCTCTCGAAGAAAATCTTTGGATTGATTGAACCAGCTCAGTCCACCGTTTGTGGTTTTGTACATCACTCGTCCACTGTTAAATACCCAACCAGTAGTTGGCGAAACAAATGAAACGTCATTATTAGAATTCCATAAAGGTTCATTAATTCCGGTATTCAACTTAGCCCAATTTTGTCCGCCATTGGTAGTTCGCACGATTAAATTATCGAATCCACCGACTGCCCATCCATTCAATTGATCTGAGAAATAAATTGAGTTGAACCAATTATAAGAAAGTTCAGTTCGATAGATCACACTCCAATTATGTCCGCCGTCCGTTGTAGAAATAATCTTACCATTGCTTCCGCCAGCAAAACCTTTTAAACTGTCGATAAAAGCGAGACATTATAAATACTCATAAGTTGTATCTGCATAAACAGTTGTCCAGACAGATCCGCCATTTGTAGTTTTTATAATTTTATTTCCAGAATTTCCATTATTCCATCGGCATGCCCAACCAAGTTTCTGATCAAGAAATTGAACTTCTATCAGTGCACTCATAACATTGCTTACTTGTGGAGTCCAATTCTCCCCGCCATTCGATGAATAAAATATTTTCCCATCGTATCCCACAGTCCAGCCGTGCATCTCGTCTATGAAATAGATCGAATGTAAAAAATATGATAATCCATCGGCTTTTGTTTCCCAATTGTTTCCTCCATTTGTAGTTTTTAAAATAATCCCATTCCAGCCTACGCAGAATCCCAGATTTTGATTTACAAAATGGATTGAAAATAATCTTGAGGTAGAACCAGTTATTTGAAAAACCCAGCTCTCGCCTCCATCTGTGGTTTTATAAATTTCACCATGATCGCAGGCGATCCATCCAATATTTTCATTCATAAAAAAACTTGAGTTTATATTCGCTTCAAAGGGACGGGGATTGATTAAAGACCATTGCGAGTAAACTTGGAACGAGCTTAGAAAAAATATTAGAAGAGTCGATAAAAGAAATTTCATTTTGATTACCTCCCTAATTTTTCATCATATACTGCAGCTTTTTTACAGCATAACCTTTCTTTCAAAATCAGTTTACAAACGGCGGTTCGAGTGTCAATAGGTCTAAATGACCAATAAATTTATCACTAATAATGCAATAAATTAGGTATCGTTCATAAGTTTGTTTAGTAATAGATTTTCAATGTGAAGCAATTTTATTTGCAAGCAACACGGATTATAACAATCAATTACTTTTACTTTACGCACAAATTCTCGATATTGAACCCAGATTTTTCAAAAAACAATTATCATTAACTCTATGAACAATATTCCAATTTCAGTTGTAACGGGTGGAGCGGGATTTCTCGGCTCTCATCTTTGTGATAAGCTTATAAACAATGGACACAAAGTAATCTGTCTCGATAACCTTATCACAGGTAGTCTTGAAAATGTATCACATCTTTTCGGGAATGAAAATTTTAAGTTCGTTAAATATGATGTTACAGAATTCGTCCACATCGATGGACGAGTTGACAACATTCTTCATTTTGCTTCTCCAGCTTCACCGATCGATTATTTAAAATTACCAATACAGACATTGAAAGTCGGATCACTAGGAACACACAAAGCACTCGGACTCGCCAAAGCAAAAGGTGCAAGGTTTTTATTGGCGTCAACATCAGAAGTATATGGAGATCCGGAAATTCATCCGCAGCCGGAAAGTTACTGGGGAAATGTTAATCCGATCGGACCTCGCGGTGTTTATGATGAAGCGAAACGTTTCGCTGAAGCATTGACAATGGCTTATAATCGCTATCATGGAGTTGATACAAGAATCGTTCGTATCTTTAATACGTACGGACCAAGAATGCGATTGCACGATGGAAGAGTTCTACCGACTTTTATAGGGCAAGCATTGAAGGGGGAAGATCTTTCAGTCTTTGGAAACGGTTCACAAACCCGAAGCTTTTGTTTTGTAGAAGATTTGATTGAAGGAATATTTCGATTGCTAAATTCGAATTTTAAAGAGCCGATCAACATTGGTAATGCTGACGAAATTACGATACTTGAATTCGCTCAAGAAGTCTTGAAATTCACTAAGAGTAAAAGCAAAATCGCGTTCAAAGAATTGCCGATTGACGATCCAAAAGTTCGTCAACCCGATATTACACTTGCAAAACAAATTCTCGACTGGGAACCAAAAATATCACGAAGCGAAGGAATAAAAATTACGATTGATTTCTTTAAAAGGAAATTAGAGTTATAAACGCGTTGAAGGAGCCTAAAAGCAATATTTTTTGAATATCGAATATTGAATAGTGAATTTTGAATGGCGAGTTAATACTCATTCGATATTCATTATTCCTAGCTCATTATTCGATATTCCTTGTTCTTTATTTATTATTCATTGTTCATTACTCAACATTGATTGTTCAATATTCATTATTCAATTTCCAATTTCAATTTTGTTTTCCTTCTTCAATGAATTTTTCAAACGTTTGATTAAGATATGCTTCGCTAGAAATGAATTTTAAGATTTTAGTGAACATGTCTCCATCAATGTATCCTGGAACCACTGTAATTGGATCACTGCTTGAATTAAGAAAAATTGTTGCTGGATAGCCCTTTATTCCAAATGCAGCCGCAAATTGAACTTTAGTATATTTTTCTCCTTGATAGGTCAATTCCTCACTGGATTCAGCATTTAGTTTTATGAATATAAAGTTTCTAACTATCTCAGAAATAACAGATTCATTCTTGAAAGTTTCACGATCCATTTTTTTGCACCAACCGCACCAGTCAGTGTACACGGAAACAACAATTTTTTTATTCAAGCTTTTCGCAGCTTCGAGTTTTTCATTAAAAGATTTGCCATCATTTGAGCTTAAATCTGTTTCACCATTATTCCCTTCCAATCCGCCGATAGCAAAAAAAGTGATTGCTATCACAACACCCAATATTATTAAAGCGATTAAACTATTCTTCATTTGGTTCCCTTAAATTATTAAATTGTCAATGTTTTTCGATTCGAAATAAAACCAAAGCAATTATAAGTTAAATTCGGTTTCATTCAAAAACTTTTTTGGATAAGATGTAATTAAATGAAAAAGGTCGCAATATTAACCACCGGTCATCCTCCAAAGGACGAAAGAATATTTCATAAAATTGCCGGTTCACTGGACAAAAACAGTTTCAAGGTAACGATTATTTGTTCAACTGAAGACATTGATGCGAAACTCGAAGGAATTAAGTGCATCGGTTTCGACCAGAAAATAAATTCACTCAATCCTATCTCAAAAATCAAAAGATTAATTAATTACTTAACTCAGTCCGAAGCAGAAATTATCCATGCCTGTGAGCCGATGACTGTTCTCATTGGATACGTTTTTAGAGTGACGAATCGGAATAATAGAAAAGTAAGAATTTTTTATGATGTTACGGAATGGTATCCCGAAAACATTGTTAAAAATAGTCCTCTCTTTTTTAAGCCACTCAAATTCCTTTTTGGCCATATTCTGAACTTCATTGTCAGCAATTTATGTGACGCGATTATTCTCGGGGAGAATTATAAGAAGCAGAGATACGATTTATACGCTCCGAAAATAAATAAATACCTTATTGGATACTATCCAATACTCGATTACTACAAAGCTTCAACTCAAGCATTTGACGGTACTGAAATTGTGTTTGGATATGCAGGTGTGATCTCTGTTTCAAGAGGATTGAAAATCATGGCTGATGCGTTACTTCAACTGAAAAGGCAAAATCCAAATATGAGAATAAAGTTCATACTTGCGGGCAGATTTGAGGATGAAAGAGAGAAGTCGATCCTAAACGAGTTAGAAGTTAATCGAATAAATATTCAGTACTGCCCATGGACTGATTATACCGAATTCTCAAAACATCTTGAACCAACCCACATTTGCTTTGATATTCGTCCTGCAAACGGAATTTATGAAAGATCACTCCCGATAAAAATCTTTGATTACATGGCTCTCGGTAAGTGTATAGTTGCATCGAATTACAAACCGATATCAGATACATTCGCTGATGCGGATTGCGGAATTTTGGTGAATCCTCTTAATGTGAACATTATAGTTTTTTCTATTGAGAGTCTTATCACTAATCCAGAAAAGATTGTCGAGTTGGGAAGAAATGGACGCCGAGCCGTTGAAGAATTTTTTAATTGGGGAACGTGTGAGGCGGAATTGCTGAGAGCTTATAACTCCTAAAACTGCAACCGGATCAATCTAGCAAAATCAATTACTTTCAATTCACGTACGATTATTACAAAACAAAAAATTAGAACTATATCTAAATATATAGAAGCAATCACCATGGACAAAAATGGAAATCCGAAACTGACTCCAATGGCTGTCCATAACTTTCTTTTTTCGTAATTCACCTTAACAACTTTTGCGCTGGTTAAATACAAATAAAATGCACCAAGCATAAAAGCTGCCATGGTTGCAATTGCAGCTCCAGTCAATCCGATAAAAGGGATAAGAAGTATGTTGAGAATTATATTTCCAATAAAACATAAGAGATCTGAAAGTAAAAAATGAATCGGCTTATCACTTACATAAGGTCCAAGCGAATAAAACGACATCATTATCGCGAACATATAACCGAACAAAACAAATGGGATCACGAAGGCAGCTTCAAAATATTCCGGTGTAAATATTTTAAATCCATTAATATCCAATCTGAACACATCATCGGCAAAAAGTGATATTGGGATAATTAGAATTGCAGAGATTACAATCAATTTCGAAAAGACTTTGCCAAGATAGTTCGGTTGATCATCTTTTAGATTAACTATGAAGTTGTAATAATGCGGGAGCCAGGAATTTTTAAATGAAATTCCAAAAATATTTAATACGAGACCGAATCGATAGCCCAAATAATAAACACCAGCTTTGTCGCTTCCTAAAAAATAATCAACAAGAAATCTATCGAATACTTCTGTGAGAACTGTAAAAATACTTGAGAAAAAAAATGGATAACCAAATTTTAAGATACTTTTAATCCAATTTGAGCTGTATTCAAATTGAAAATAAATTTTGAGAACATCACTACAAAGCAAAATCAAAACTATTGAACTTATGATCTGCGCATAAAAGATAGAATTTATTCCCATCGATAGATTGTGAATAAATATCACATTTAAAACAAAATTAAGTAAAGCGGAGATTACTGTATTACTGACAAATCGTTTCGACTTTTCAAGTGTTACGTATATAATCGAAAAGTAATATGAATAGGTCATCAGAAGAATTGAAATAATCCCAAGCGAAAGAGATAACGAGTACTCGCTGCTGTGGAGAACTATCTGTGAAATTTCTCTTGCGAAGAAAAGTAAAATCACCGTGATTGGAAGAGATACTGCGGAAATCAAGAAAATCAGATTAGAAAAAATTAATCTCTGTTCACTTTGAGATTTCGCTGAAGTAAAATACTTCACAAAACTTCCCTGCAGCCCTAGGTGAAAAAAAATAGAGATGATCGAAGCAAACGAAATTACTAAGGAATATATTCCGAATTCCTTTGAAGAAATATAATGAGTATAGAATGGAAGAAGGATAAAACTCAGACTGCGGGCAATAAGATGTCCGAAACCATAAATACTCGTGTGAAAAAATATTCCGTGATTTGATTTCTCAGAGGATCCCATGCTCGCGGTAATGCTGCTTCAATGCTGAATTAACTTTTTCAAATGAATGATACTCCTCCACCCACTTCCTAGATTTAATACTAACTTTTTCACGTAATTCTCGTGAATCAATCAGCTCCATAAGTTTCGAATAAAGCTGATCTTCATTATTTGCGACAACAAATGGATTGGAAGGAAGAAAGTCTTCATACTCCTTCGTCATATTAGTGAGTGTTGGAATTCCCATTCCAAGACTTTCAAGTCCGCTTTTGCCATACCCGGTTCCTCCCATAGCGCCGCCAACTTGATCGATGCAAATATCACAAGTCGATTTGACATCAAGCACTTTTGAACGAATCTGTTTTTCCAATAGAATGAAATCGATCTTGCGGTCTTTTTTAATTTTGTTAATCACTTTCAGAATAAGCGAAGTTCCCTTGAACTTTCTGTTTGTCGGTGTGTGAATAATCTTAATTTTCTCTGAATCATTTTTTTTTCGAATCGGCAATTCATCGATATTGAATGGATAAAATAAGTAATGTACGGTCGGATGCATTTTGAGATGATCGAATTCAGAAGTTAGATTCAGATCAGAAATTCTATCAAGCTCTCTCATCAATCCGCGAGATCGTAAATCACTACCAAAGTAACAGCAAACAATCTTTTTTCCATCTGTTTTCCAATTTTTTGCAATTCTTGAATCCCTAAAAAAATCCATTCCACCATCGTAGTGAATAACATCGTATTTGTTCAATTCATGTTCTTCAATGAATGCCATTATTTTTTTGGTGCGAAGTGATTCGGCAACATCGAAATATAGTGACTCAAAAAAATTTTTAGGTTCAAAATAGATAGGATACGATTTTTCTTTACGTTCTACAGATTTGTGTAGATTTTCAATTTTACTCTTTCGCCAATAGTTCGAGATGAAGTTTCTCGGAACAAAATAATTTAAACAAGCTTCTTCGGGAAATTTATAAGGTGTATGATAGAATGTTACCAGCTTCGCTTCGTCTCCGGATGCCCTATGCATTTGCACATAAGAATAAGGTACGCCAGCATAATTTTCTACTGCTATGTGAAGAATTTTTAACACTTAAATTCTAAAGGTCTAAATAAAATGTGTCACGGAAAATTCCTCTCGCACCAAAGTTTTCTTTGAATCTTCCTAATCCCCAATTCGGTTCCATATTTACTGTGAAAATCCCAAAATCAAGATAATTGAATCCTTCTGATTTATATTTTCTCATGATTTCATAAAAAAGTAAATTAACAGGACGATATTCTTGAGCATTTTCATCATGGGAGATATAGAAGGCAAGCACGACCTTTTTATTTGCAGAGAAATTACATACTCCAGCAACTAACTTAGATTTCGCAAAAGCGCCAAACAATCTAACTTTAGTAGGAAAAATATTTTTTATTTTCTTCAATTCATCTAAAGTGTGTGTTGGATTGACATTGTGCCGCATCTTTAGATTTTGTTTTAAGATTTCATAGTATTCTTCAAAACGATCGGTCTCGGCAATCTCAACTCCAGATTTCAAAGATTTTTTTAAAGCTGTTCTTGCTTCCGGTCGGTAAGTATAAACTAAGTTCTCATCATCGAAATCCAGTGACACGACACTTGAGACTTCTCTTTTCAAATAATTGAATCCATTCTTCACTAAAGCAAAGTCGATATAATTCGAAACTTTCGTGCAATAAATAATTGGCGGAAGCGTGAGAATTATACGATTGTATTTTTTGCCTCTGCAGTGATCGATGAGTGATTCAACAAGTTCGAATGAATCTTTAATGTTTAGCGAAGAATCATAAACAAAAGAACCGTAAGAAGCCCCTCGATGAGAATAAAATATTTTCTTCCCATCATTCTTAAATTCAATTGCCGGAAGGACCGAGAATAATTTACTGCTTTTTTCGAACACTAATGATGAGTCGATAAATCTATCTTTTGGGTGATAAGCTAAAAAATCTCTTCGGTGAAAAATCGTACCATTGTCGGATTTATCGATAAAATCATTCCAATCTTCGTCTCTTATTTTACCTAAATTAAATTCGCTGACTTCTATCATAATGAAATAAAAATTGAAAAAATATTTGCTGAACCAAAACTTTCTTTAAAAGGTACATATGCGTAATCAGCCTGAATGCCTTTCCAGTTGATTCCAACTCCTGCTGAGAAACCATGTAGCTCCCTGCCTGTTCGGTAACCAAGTCGTACAAAAAACATTCTCGAATAATTAGTTTCTAATCCGAATAGTATTGGAAATCCAGCTTTCGAAAAATATTTTTGAAATTCGATTGAAGGAGTAAATGAAAACTCTGAGAATTTTAATAAATCCACGTACGATGCACCGATACGAATTTCAGTGGGGAGTTTAGTACTTTCCTGATTTAGGTTTGACATATGTCCAAGATTCCTGAGAGTCAATCCTAAATTCAAATCTGAATAAAAGTCTTTGTAGAATAATCCCAAGTCCAGAGCATAACCAGAAGCTTCGTAATCAAAAATATTTTCATAGAGATATTTAAAAACAACACCTGTTGAAATATTTTCATAAAGTTTCAGAGCTGTTCCAAGGCCTATGTTTAAATAATGTGCGTTGAAACTTCCCTCTTTCTCCCCGGGTTTAGTTCTAATTTCGATCTCAGAGATATTTGTCGAATTAACAACTGCAAAGAGTGGAATATTAAATAATTCGAAATTAGATATTAGGAATTCTGATTTTACATCTTGAATCCATTCATTATGCATAAAGCCGATGTTCGGATTCTCATGAAAGCTAAGCAGTGCCGGATTATAATAAATAGAAAACGGAGAATTCAAATTCGTGGAAATTGCTTCAGCGAGAGCAGATTCACCGGCACCAACTCCAATTTTTAAGAAGGACAAACCAGTTTTTCCAGCATCATTTTGAGCGTAACTCAAAGCATATACAATTATAAAAGTCAAGGTTATTAACTTTTTCATTAAAAATTTATTCCTAACGAAATTACATGTTCATCAAATGGCGAATAAGCTTCCATTACGAAAGCATAATTAAGTGCAAATTCTAAATTCCAAATCGATTGGTCTAATTGAAATCCAAATGAAGTTTTCGGAACCATATCTGAATTACTGAGATTAAACCGGTCGAGCCCTGCTCTCAACTTTAGATAATCCAATAAATTATATTCAGCCCCAAATTTTAAAATGTTAGTACCGAAATTTGAAGATTCAAAATCTACAGCAACTATTCCAAGATTATTTGGGAGTAAATAACTGATTCCGATTCGTTTTAGAAGAGGAAATTTATCAATAGTATTGCTTCTTCCCTTTTCTTTGTAAATCGGTGTAGAATCCCATTGATACTTTGAATTCAAGTCAGCGATAACTGCACTAATGTACAACTCATCCATAATTTTTATAATTGCACCAAAATCAAATCCGAGCGAAGTACTCGACATTTTTTCAAATAAAGAATAATAATACATCTTAGCTGTTAATCCAATTGCGACCCGTTCAGAGGGCTTAATACCAAACGACAAAAAGAATTGATTTTCACTAGTTGAATAGGTTTCAGTTTTTAATCCAGAACCATCTCTTCCATCTATGTTGCCAACACCTGAATTAATTACACCGACACTAACTCCCGCAGTCGAATGTACTTCATTGGTCGAATTTCCGTCTTCATCCTTTTTATAAAACTTAAAACTTCGGCCAACACTTAAAAAGTTCATTCTTCTGTCTAATGAAAGAAATGTATAACCGAGATTTGCATTATTCCCTTTTTGAAAAACTACAAGAGCAGGATTATAATATGAACTCAACTGCCCTTCGGTCACTGAAGTCATCGCATTTCCCATGCCGATTCCGCGTGAACCAAATCCCATTCTCGAAAACGATCCCGGTGCAGAAGATATTTTGCTGGTTTGCGGTTGAGCTAAAACTATACTGTTGCAAATGGCAATAGACAAGAACAATGTTGTGCAGGCAAATTTTATAGAAACCATTTTTCGAAAATGCATGATCACTCTCATCTCAACACCATAATCTTTCCGAAAGCAGGTTTTGATTCCCCGATCTCAACTGAATAAAAGTAAACTCCATTACTGACAATTGAGTCAAATTCATCCTTTCCGTTCCAAGTTTCTGTCTGTTGAATTAATTTATCGATTGTTCCTGATCTTGGTGCATTCTGAATAATTGTTTTCAAGAGATTAAAACCGAAGTCATAAATTCTAATAGTTACGTTTTTGTCCGCACCTTCGGTCATATACTTAATTTTTACAACCTCCTGATCAGGATTAAATGGGTTAGGGTAAGAATAAGTTTCATTTGCTGAATTGACTGGAACATAAGCAAGATAGACCCGCCAAAATCCACCCCACGGTGAACCGGTTTCGGTTGTCTTAGCAAGTCCGCTATTTGATCCGATCCAAATTGTATTACCTTGACTTGCAGCTGAGTAAAAAGTATTTGTTTGTATTCTTTGTTTTGTAATTGAATCAACAATTGCTGGAGCTTTGATCCAATTCACACCTGAATTATCCGTTCTGTAAAGTCCTTCACTCCCTGCCGCATAAGAGATATGATTGTAAAAACCAAAGTTGTGAAAGCGTTGAGTTCTATTTGACTGCAACCAAGTCTCTCCTCCATCAGACGTGAAACTTACAGCATATTCTTCGGTCAGATCTTCAGCTTTCCAAGTTGCAGCATAAATGTGAGTAGCACCTCCGACTTTCGTTCCGTTAATTGCAACCACGAAGTTTCCGCTAATGCCATTGGTTTGATTTTGTTTTGTAAACTTTCGCCAGCTTATTCCTCCATCGGTTGATTTATTTATTCCACCGGCAGTTCCAACCCAAATAATTGAATCTGTTTCAGCGTAAACCGAAAAAACTCGATGATTGAGATTGTTTTGATATCCCAAAGAACCGCTAACGGGTGAAAGATCGAACGAAAGTGTATCTGTTGGCTTAATGGAGTTTAGATTGTCTGGAGGAATAACAACTCGTTCCCAAGTTCCTCCCTTGTTCGTTGATTTTCGCAATCCACCTGCAAAAGATGCAATCCATACTGCATCTTTCGTAACAGCGACATCATATGTGATATTATTCACCGCTGTTGTAATTGGGAGAGCATTGAGTTTATTTAAACCGTAATAGACTTTATTGCTATCTTTGTGATCGATTGGCTGAGGAACTTTGTACCACGAATTTCCGGCATCTAACGAAAACAGAAATCCACTCCCTTCTGGAAGCGTTTGCCCATCTTTTTCGATTGAATGTGCTGTTGCCGCCCAAATCAATCCATTTTTATACCCTAAGCCAGAAATAGCTTCTTTACCAAATTTTGGATGATTATAAAAGTTTAACCAACTTTCACCTTTATCAAAGGAAATGCTTAAACCCTTTCCACTGCCGAGAAGTATTGTATCGCCTATAGTAATCAAATCAGTAATCGAGTTTCCTGTTTGTGTCGTCGAGCCTGAAGCAGACTTATTCAATTTTATTTTTGTTTCAAATTGGAAATCCATTGGAATATGCTGAGCGAAACTGACAGAAGTTAAAAGCAATACGAAAAATAATTTGTTCAACATTATTTCAAAACCATAAAGTGAGAAATGACATTACTTAATTCGTTTGATTTATCTATCGCTTGAAAATCAAATCGATACTTTCCTTTGGTAGTACCTGGAGGGAGAATAATAATCCGAGAATATGTTCCATCACCTTTTACTAGATCACCATTCGCAACAATGTTCCCGTCGTCAAACATCTGGAAGGGATTGCTTGATGATGGAGAACCATCAGGCCTGAATGTGTTAAAGTATACAGATGTTAGTTCATTAACACCATCTGCATCCGAAGCATCTACACTAAGTGAGATTTTTAAGGTGTCAGCAAGAGGTACGATTAACGTATCAGGCGCTTGAACGTTCTTTACAACAGGCGGAACATTTTGAGCTGGATCGAAGATTGAAGAGTATTCCTTCTCGCACGATTGAATAAAGATTGAACAGAAAACTACTGCAGCTACTATGTTTTTTATATTATTCACTTACTTACCAAAATTTAATGTAAAAAGGAACTGGGGTAAAAGATATTATAAAGATAATGATAGCAAAGTAACCAATCAATTTTCTTTTTTTATCGAGTCCAACTGGATCATAAATTTCTGGATGATAAAGTTTTATCAAGAAGCGTAAAATCAATGCCCAAAATACCCATCCGCTCCAACCTATTGGAAAATTTAGGTTAAAAAACTCCGAAACAAATCCTGAAATTCCAAGAATCATTAGTAATGCAAATGTTACATCGGCAACTTTGCGGTGAAGATTAGTACCGAACATAGAATAAAATATATGCCCGCCATCGAGCTGTCCCACCGGGATTAAATTCATTGCTGTAACAAACAATCCAAAA